>OJDV01000146.1_pt1 | contig 31984 bp, 32 predicted proteins | sample 1592911 | NCBI WGS metagenome assembly OJDV01 (sample SAMN05416860, study PRJEB24817) | seawater metagenome | isolation source: Sea water | place: Canada:Atlantic | collected 2013-11 | reverse complement strand
TTTGGGATGAAAAACTAGCATAAAAAGCTTGACTTGGAACCACAGTCTCTTGTTATACATTATTTAACTTTATTACCGAACAAGTAATAGCCTGTTTTAACATTTTTTGGAAAAGTGATTTCAGGATTAATAGAATTAAGAATTTTAAACATTTTGTTAACACTGTTTCCATAATCCATAACTATTTCATGAAAATCACTGTTTTTCATAACTATACCTACTTTTAATATTGTTTTTCCACCACTTGAGTGGTTTTGTCTTTGTTCTATTTTCTCAATATCCTCAATAGGTACTTTAAATGTCCATGATTCATTTTCAGGATAGCTAACTGAGAGGGTTTTATTTGTTATGTATGCTTCATATGTTGCTGGGTTTTTGATATGCCACCATGCGATATAAAATAGTAAAGCAGAGGATAAAGAAAGTACGATTAATATAATGCTATGAATATTTTTAGGTACATCGGTGAAGTTTCCAACTAGATAAAGTATAGCTATATATACTAAACAGCCAACTCCCATTCTAATAAACAAATTAGCTCTTTTTTTTCGAGTTTTCTTAAAATGATATAAATATTCTTCAGTCATCGATATCTCTGGTTGTTGTATAACGCCTTGCTCAGCGGAAAACGACGAGCGCGAGCGAGTTGGTTTTCCGATGCAGCAACTTGTTATACAATTACTTTGCAACCATTTTTAAGCTCATCTTGGTCTGGCACTTCAAATCTTGGCTCCATAAAATTAAACATCATATCAGTAACCTCAAAAGCATAAACAGTTGGGTCTTTTTCCATGTTTCTTTTGTCTACACGTTTTTTACGAATATCTTGTGGTGCGTCCAAGTAATGTATTTCAGGGTTTATTTTCATTTCTTTAGCACGATCTGAAAATATGCCTCTTTGTTCTTTTGTAGTAAAACCAAGATCTAAAACCACATTTCCATTGATAGCTAGAATTTGCTCACTAACTTGCCATATTTGCTCATAGCACCGATTAACCCTTTCGATCATCCATGAGTAATCTAGAGAGGTCATATCGTTAGCAAATAGAGTTTGCATCCAAGGGTCTATGGAAAAGCGAATAGCCTCGATTTCCTTTGAAAGTGATAATGTATAGGTTGTTTTTCCAACACCAGTTGGGCCACAAACTAGAATTAATCTTGCCATATATCTAATCTCATTCTGTATGTATAACGCCCGCATAAAAGGACGCCTGCTTTTGGCGTTTCCTTTTTTATGCGCTTGTTAGGTTTGATATAATTATAGTTTAGTTTAAATGCTGAGTTTTCCAGAAAATTTAGCACTCCAAAGGTTTTTTGCTATTGGTGAAGCAACCTTAATCAGTAAACTTTCTATTAAACCTTTTCCGCAACACGTAATTTTAGTTAAAAATGTAGGAAGCAAATCTACAACAGCAGAAGCTAACTGTGATGGTTCGTAATGTTGTCTTTCAATAACGCTACAATCCGTCATACCCACATTTTTCAAGCCTAGTAAATAATGGTTTTCAGATATAGTTGCACCAGCACAAGCAGCAGTTAATACTCCACTTTTCTTAACCCACCATGGCATATTTTCGGATACAATATCTGATATATGTATTTGTCCATTTGGCTTTAGTACTCGAGCGATTTCTTTAAAAGCCTGCTCTTTGTCAGAAGACAAGTTAATAACACAGTTTGAAATTACCCAGTCGATTGAACCTGATTCTATGGGTAAACTTTCAATCATACCCTTTCTTAATTCAATATTTCTATACTCAGATACGTCTATATTTTCTTTCGCTTTTTTTAACATATCTTCATTCATATCAACACCAATAACTTTTCCTTTTGGTCCTACTTTTTCTGCTGCTAATAGAAGATCGAGTCCAGTACCACAACCTAAATCTAGAACAATATCACCTTCTTTTACTGAGCTAGATGCTAAAGGATTGCCACAGCCAAAAGAACTATCCGCAACCCCTTTAGGTAAACTATCTAATTCATGAGTAGAGTAATCAGCAAATTTAGCACCACCTGTAGCTGAAACTATGTTTTTATTTTCTTTTATAGCTTTGGAATATTCTTTCGATATTTTTTTACTTGTACTTTTCATAATGTACTCCTAATTAGTAGAAGTACCAATATAAGCTCTCCCCTTAAGGGGAGAGTCAAGTATCAATTTTTAACTTGAGGGAAGAAACAATCCGAATTATCAATAAGGCATTGTTTTATTTCACTTCTATAATTTTTTAAGTCTTTTCTGTGGCTCTGAAGTCTTGAAATTTCTTTAGTGATTTTTTGTTCTTTTAAAGAAATAGCTCGCTCAATATTTTCCCAGTTTGCTAAGTTTCCTCCAGAATAAATAATATCTTTTAACTCTAAGAGCTTAAAATCAAATGATTGAGCAATTTTGATGAATTTAATTAGAAGAACATCTTCTTCAGTGAAAACGCGATAAGAGTTTTCTCTAGAAATATTTGATAACAATTCAAGTTGCTCGTACAGCCTAATAGCTTTAACCGTTGCGCCACTTTTTTTTGATGCTTCACCTATGTACATAGTTTTTTACTTAAGTATTAGTCTAAATTAGAGTATAAGTTTTTGCGTCGCAGACACCTAACAGCTTATTATAAAGAACCAGATAATAACAACCTATGAAGAATCTGTATAGTAATGTAAAGTGCAGGTCATATGAAAACTGATCTAACGAATAAAAAATACCAAACGGGTAACTGGGCATTGTATTTAAATACGCTGCAGTTAAAACGTGTTCCATTAAACCAGCATGCTTGGTATGTGAGTGATGTTGAGTCGTTTTTGTCTAATTTTCCTGATCGTCGGTTAAGCTCAATTACTAGTGATGAAATCGAGAGTTATCTTGCTGAACGATTGAAACAGCGTTTAGACACTTGGCAAAAATTGCAGTTTATTGATGCGTTACAACTTTTGTTTGTCGATGTGGTTGATGCACGTTCTGCGCGTTATGTTGACTGGGCATTCTGGCGTGAGAAGGCGATGAATGCGGGTGAGTCGGATCAACAACGGCCGCAGATGAAAAAATTTTCTGGTGTGAATGCTATCTGGTTAGAAGAGTTGGTAAGAAAAATTCAAACTAGAAATTATTCGATCAGAACAGAGCGAACTTATTTAACTTGGGTGAAGAAGTTTGATGTTTTTCTTGAGGGCCGCTCTTTTACGGATATTACTCCGCGAGATATAGAGTCTTTTTTGAGTCATTTAGCGGTTGATAAGAATGTGGCAAAGAGTACGCAGAATGTGGCTTTGAATTCGGTGGTGTTTTTAGTGCGTGAGGTGTTAAACCGTCCTGCAGAAGATTATGGTTTTAAGCATGCAAAGCGTGACAGAAAGTTACCAACGGTTTTATCTCGTGATGAAGTGAAAAAGCTGATTAAGAACTCTTCAGGTATTTATGGATTGATTATGGGGTTGATGTATGGGACAGGGATGCGGTTGATGGAGTGTGCTCGGTTGCGTGTTCAAGATATTGATTTTGATTATTCGCAGATTTTGATTCGTGAAGCAAAGGGAAATAAAGATCGCGTAGTGCCTCTACCAAAGAAGTATAGAGACGCATTGAAAGCGCAGTTAGAGAAGGTTGAATTGTTGCATAATGTTGATCTAAAAGATCAAGCTGGTTCTGTTTATTTGCCGAATGCATTGGCGCTAAAATATCCAAATGCACAGAAGGAACTTCGCTGGCAGTATGTTTTTCCTGCCAGTCGGATTAGTGTGGATCATCGTAGTGGTATTGCTCGACGTCATCATTTGCATGAGACGTCGATTCAAAAAGCAGTTAAGCGGACGGCAAAAGCCGCAGGTTTGATTAAGCGGGTTAGTAGCCATACTTTACGGCATAGTTTTGCGACACATTTATTGGAAGCGGGTTATGATATTCGCACCGTTCAGGAGTTGTTAGGTCATTCTGAGGTGGAAACAACAATGATTTATACACATGTGATGAACAAGCCAAGCGTCAGTGTCGTTAGCCCGGCTGATTTTGACTAGGCGTGATTGATTTTTCCTAAAGCTCAACTCCTTTTTGAGCACGGATCCCGTTTTGAAACGCATGCTTGACTAGCTGCACTTCACTTACCGTATCTGCTATTTCGATGAGTTTTTCTGGTGCATCTCTCCCGGTGATAACAATATGTTGTAGTTCTGGTTTGGCTTGCAAATCGGCTAAAACTCTCTCTATTTCGAGATAGCCCATTTTTAAGACAATATTAAGTTCATCTAAAACAACCAGATCAAATTTAGGATCACTGATCATTTTTTTAGCTATTTCCCAGCCTCGTTCAGCAGTGGCAATGTCGCCGTCGCGATCTTGTGTGTTCCAAGTGTAGCCATCACCAGTGACGTGGTATTCCACCTCGTCAGGGAAGCGATTGAAAAAACGTTCTTCGCCGGTGCTCATGGCACCTTTGATGAACTGGACCACGCCGCAGTGCATTTTGTGGCCAAGCGAGCGGGCTATCATCCCAAAAGCTGAGCTGCTTTTGCCTTTACCATCACCGGTCATGACGAGGATTAAACCTTTTTTATCTTTAGCTTGCTTGATGCGAGCATCGACAGCAGCCTTCTGTTCTTGCATTTTCTGTTTGTGTTTATTCATAGTGCGTTATTATAGACGAACTATTTATTAGATAGCATTGTTGGAGTCATTTTTTTGAAACAACTCATTCTTGGTGGTGTTCGATCAGGTAAAAGTCGGTTGGCTGAAAAGCTGGCTTTGTCACTCGACAAAAGCGTGATTTATGTTGCGACAGCAACAGTTGGTGATGATGAAATGGCTGATCGTATCCAGTCACATAAAGAGAGTAGGCCCTCGGATTGGGGCTTAGTTGAGGAAACGTTGAGCTTAGGGGCTGTGATCGATGCTAGCCCAAACGAAAACACGTGCTTACTGATTGATTGCTTAACCTTATGGATGACTAATTTATTATGCAAGGACGATCCTCAACGCTTGGAGGATGAAATAGCGAGCTTTTTACGAGCATTAGCCAATACGCAAGCCGATATTATTATGGTTAGTAATGAAACAGGGCTGGGCGTTGTTCCAATGGGTGAGTTGAGCAGGCAGTTTTGCGATCGAACGGGTGTTTTACACCAGTCTGTTGCTGAACAATGTGATCGAGTTGTGATGACCATTGCTGGCCTTCCTCAAGTCTTAAAAGGAGATGAAATTGAGTTTTAGTTGGTTGGATAACCCAATAAGAAAAATTGATCAGAAGGCCTTACAAAGTGCATCGTCTCATTTACAACAATTAACTAAACCACCAGGCTCATTGGGTGAATTAGAATCCGTTGTGATTCGTTTGGCTTCTATGCAGGGTAAGAAAAATCCACAGTTAGAGGATATTAATATTACTATTTTTGCGGCAGATCATGGCGTCGCAGAAGAAAATGTTTCGGCTTTTCCCCAGTCCGTCACGTTGGAAATGATCCGTAATTTCTCAGCGGGTGGTGCGGCTATTTGTGTCATTGCAAAAGAGCTTAATGCAAACCTTGATGTGATCAATTTGGGCACCGTTGGTGAGTTGGAGCCACTGCAAGGGGTGAAGGATTGTCGACTTGGGTGTGGTACTAAAAATTTTGCTGTGCAAGAAGCAATGTCACAAGAGCAATTGAATGCTGCACTTACTATCGGCAGCGACGTGGCAGGCAAAGCTAAAGCGTCTGGGGTTGATTTGTTTATAGGTGGAGAAATGGGTATCGCTAATACCACATCTGCGACGGCTATGACTGCAGTTTTGTTAAAGTTAAACCCTGCAGAAATTACTGGTGCTGGTACGGGACTTGATGAAAAAGGGATTAAACATAAAGTTAAAATTATCGAGCAGGCTTTATCTTTACATGTGGGTAAAAATAAACTCCAAACTTTGGATATATTAAGATGTCTAGGCGGTTTTGAAATCGCAGCATTATGCGGTGCTTATATTCGTTGTGGGCAAGAAGGAACACCTATTTTAGTTGATGGTTTTATTACCAGCGTTGCCGCCTTACTCGCCTGTGAAATACAACCAAGTTTACGCGACTGGCTTATTTTTAGTCATGAGTCTGCTGAGCCTGGGCATAAGCTTGTCTTGCAAGCTTTACAAGCAGAGAGTTTGTTAAGTTTGGGTATGCGTTTAGGCGAGGGTAGTGGTGCTGGAGTGACGGTGCCTTTGTTGCGCATGGCCTGTGCTTTACACAATAATATGGCGACCTTTTCGGATGCTGATGTTGCGGAGAAAGTCCGTTAACAATGTTTAGACACTTTCTTATTGCAACACAGTTTTTAACGTCTTTCCCGATAAAAATAAAAGGTGAGATTATTCCTCAGGATAATGGCCGAAGTTTATTATTTTATCCTGTCATTGGCCTGTTGTTAGGGTTGTTTTTATTTCTTCTTTCTTCTTTATTACCAGCTTCGGATCTATCCGCTGCGCTGCTGCTTTGTGTGTGGATTTTTTTAACAGGCGCATTACATTTGGATGGTTTGGCTGATAGTGCCGATGCTTGGATGGGCGGTCACTCTGATCCGGCTCGAACCTTAACGATCATGAAAGATCCAGCGTGCGGTGCAATAGCGGTTGTGACATTAATCTTAGTTCTTTTACTAAAGTGGACTGCGATCAAAATACTATTAACATCGGATAGTTATTTGATTATTTTTTCACCTATCATTGCAAGAATGATGGTGGTTGTGTTGATAATGACAACACCTTATGTAAGAGACTTTGGTTTGGGAACCGACATGAAAGAATACTTGCCGAAACAGAACACCATTTATGTCTTGCTAGGGTTTAGTCTTTTGTTATTTCTGATCAGTTTCAACGTTGCGCTGATAAGCTTAATCGTGTCGTTCACTACAATGTTTTTATTACGTCATTTTATGCTGCGGCGTATTAAAGGATTTACAGGTGATACGGCTGGTGCAACGATTGAGGTTGTTGAACTAACTGTTCTATTGACCATAACAGGGATTATCTGAGAGGCATAAAAGTTTCTTATGGATAATATTTTTCTAAGCATTTCTCGATAGTTGAGAGATCCATATTTTCTTTTATGCAATCTGCAACACGATCAATACCTTCCTCTGTTATTTGCACATAATTAATTGTTTCTGGGTTGTTTAAACCGGCCCAACTTAATAGAACCTGACAGGCAGAGTCAGTATCAAATAAGCCATGAATATAGGTACCTATTATTTGTTTATCTTCAGAGATCGCAGACTCAGAATTTTCAGCTATAACGGCCGGGTTTGCTAATGCTTTTCCTGTACTTTTTCCTGCACGAATTTCATAACCCGAAACTTCCGCTTCAGTAAAAGTAAATTGTGTTTTTATCTGGCGTAATTGTTTCTCGGTTTCTATGCAGGTTTCAAAATCTAAATAAGCAAAACCAGCTTGGCTACCCGCGTGGCCTTCTAATCCACTTGGGTCATGAATATGCTGTCCCAACATTTGAAAGCCGCCACAAATACCTAACAATTTTCCGCCATAGCGTAAATGTTGATCAATATGATCCTGCCAGCCATTTTCAAATAAAAACTGAATATCAGCGCGGACACTTTTACTGCCAGCAAGGATAATAAGATCAGATTTTGGGATGATTTCACCAAGCTGAATATATTGTAAATTAACCTGCGGATGTAAGCGTAGCGGATCAAAGTCTGTATGGTTACTCATACGGGTGAGTACTGGTACGACAATATTTAATGTTGTCTCGGTTTGAATATGTTCGGCTTGTTCTATAGAAACAGAATCTTCTGACTCTAGGTGCAACCCATGCAGATAGGGCAGGGTGCCGAAGACTGGTTTCTTAGAATGATCTTCCAACCAGTCGATGCCCGGTTGTAACAGAGAAATGTCTCCACGAAAACGATTGATGACCATGCCTATAATTCGATCTTGTTCGGTTTGAGAGAGCAAATTGATCGTGCCGGTTAGATGAGCAAAAACACCACCACGATCGATGTCCGCGATTAAAATAACCGGACAGTCAACGGCCTCAGCAAAGCCCATGTTTGCAATATCTCGGTCACGTAAATTTATTTCCGCTGGGCTACCAGCACCTTCAACAATGATCAGATCGTATTGATTGCATAACCGTTCATATGCTGCCAGAACTGCTTTCATTGCAGTGGTTTTATAATCGTGGAAGTCTCTTGCATCCATTGTTGAAATGGCTTTGCCGTTGATGATCACCTGAGCACCAATATCCGTATTCGGCTTTAATAAAACGGGGTTGAAGTCCGTATGAGGTTCTAGCCCACAAGCCTGAGCCTGCACTGCCTGAGCACGGCCTATCTCGCCACCATTAACCGTCACAGCACTGTTTAAGGCCATATTTTGTGGTTTAAACGGCGCTACCTTAATCCCTTGATTTTTGTAGTAGCGGCATAGGCCAGCAACCAATGTGCTTTTGCCGGCATCAGATGTAGTGCCTTGGATCATCAGAGTTTTACAGGACATGTTATCCTTAGGTGTTTAGGTATCAGAGAAATTTGAAGGTGATATTTTACCTTCTACTAGACTGATCTTCTATTTTATTTTTAGGGTATTTTTAGGGTATTTTTAGGTTTTTATGACAATCACAATTGATTTATTACGGCATGGCGATGTGGCTGGTGGGACGAAACTACTGGGCCACACCGATGAACCATTAACAGAACTGGGCTGGCAGCAATTGCGATCAGTCGTTGCTGACAAAACACTTCCTTGGACACAGATCATCTCTTCGCCGTTGCAACGATGTCGCTTATTTGCCGAAGAGCTGGCCGAACAACATGGGCTTGATCTGACGATTGAACCACTGTTTCGCGAAATTGGTTTTGGCCAGTGGGAAGGACGATTGTTCTCAGAACTTTATGACAGCGAAGATTCACAACAAATGAGTGATTTCTGGCAAAACCCTGCTTCCACTCCAGCACCGGAAGGTGAGGTTTATGACGCGTTTGAACAACGTGTTCATTCGGCATGGGATGCTTTACTCAACACTTATCATAAAGACGATGATGACAAACATTATCTATTAGTTGCACATGGTGGTGTGATCCGAGCCATCTTACGGAGTGTGTTGAACTTTCCAACAGAAAATTTCTTTCGCATTGATGTACCGTATGCCTGCTTAAGTCGTATTCAATTAGATTTTCCTCAACATCCACGATTACTCTTTTTAGGTGGGCAGCTGTCGTAAAATGTTCACGCTATTACAACTTTTTATCGGTATTCAGCTGGATTTGTTATTCGGTGAAACTCGACGTTTTCATCCTCTGGTCGGCTTTGGTCGCTTGGCCCATTTTATTGATCAATTATTTGATATTAAAAGCTCGTTGCGTAATCGGTTTACAGGCTTACTGTCAGTATTAACGCTTGTTGTACCGATCAGCTATCTGGTTTGGTGGTTATGTGACATTCCAATGTATGGTGTCTTTTTTAGTATGGTTTTTTTCTATCTAACGTTGGGTGGGAAAAGTTTGATCGATCATGCAAATAATGTCTACAAAGCTTTATCTACGAATGAGATTGAAACGGCTCGCCAGACGGTGGGTCTCATGGTCAGTCGTGATACCTCAAACATGGATGAATCACAGGTGTCACTGGCTTGCGTAGAGTCTGTTTTAGAAAATGGTAATGATGCTGTCTTTGGAACAATATTTTGGTTCGTTTTACTTGGTGCACCGGGTGCGGTGGGTTTTCGTTTGATCAACACATTAGACGCCATGTGGGGATATCGTACAGAACAATATCAAAAGTTTGGTTGGGCAGCAGCACGCTTAGATGATCTGTTAAACCTGATCCCAGCAAGGCTTTGTGCTCTTACCTATGCATTTTTAGGCAACACAAAAGTTGCTTTTAAATGTTGGCAGCAGCAGGCGAAAACATGGGAAAGCCCGAATGCAGGGCCTGTTATGGCGGCTGGTGCAGGCGCACTTAATATTCAGCTGGGTGGTGCGGGCATGTATCACGGAGAGCGAAAAATGAGACCGATTTTAGGTCAAGGTTCTGCGCCGCATGCTGAGGATATTAAGCGGGCAATGAAGCTTGTGCAGTTCGGGACCTTAGTTTGGATTCTCGTCATAGCAGCGATCATATTTGCGATCAGTTTTTTCAATGGTAGTTTGCGTGCTTAGTCACGGTGGTGGCTTGATCAATGCTGCAAAACAATTTTCAATCCCTATTGAACAGTGGATTGATCTCTCGACAGGCATCAATCCAAATGGCTGGCCGGTGCCCGCTATTCCAGCAAGCTCTTGGGCACGGCTACCCGAGCAGAATGATGGACTGATCGAAGTTGCGAAAAATTATTATCATTGCCAGAGCCTTTTACCTGTGGCTGGCTCGCAAGCTGCGATTCAAGTTTTGCCGATGTTACGTGCGCCTTGCAAAGTCGCTATTCCAAAGCTTGGTTATACAGAACATCGTAAGGCTTGGGAGCAACAGGGACATGAGGTGGTAGGGCTTGATACGCAATCTATTTTTGAGCAAGTTGATCGATTCGATGTCGTTGTGTTGATCAACCCAAACAACCCAACCGCTGAGCTGATCAATAAGCAGGATTTGTTAATGTTACATAAGACATTGCATAAAAGAGCGGGCTGGTTGATAGTTGATGAAGCATTTATGGATGTCTCGTCGCAACAAAGCTTGTCAGATGTTTCCGATCAACAGGGCTTGTTTGTGTTGCGTTCGGTAGGTAAGTTTTTCGGCTTGGCTGGGATTCGGGCTGGTTTTGTTCTTGCTGAACAAAGTAAACTTGATCAGATTGAAGAGCAGCTTGGGCCTTGGCCAGTGAGTGGCCCAACGCGTTGGATCTGTAAACAGGCGCTGGCGGATCATGTATGGCAAGCGAGTATGCGTCATCAGCTAGTAGATCAGGCGCAACGACTTAATCAACTGATCAGTAGCAGGCTAAATATTGCAGTGCAGGGAACGGCTTTGTTCCAGACCTGTTATCCACCGCAGGCGCAGACGGTTTATACGCAGCTTGCGGAGCAGGGGATCCTCACTCGCCTGCTTGATCAAAAGGATGGTGTTAGATTTGGTTTGCCGGCGGATGAAGCCGAATTTCAGCGCTTGGAAAAGGCTTTGAGCTATCTCTAATGAAGCAGTATAATCGCAGCATATTTAATTTATTCATACGGCTTTACGGCTGTATGACGGAGATCTACATTGTTAAAACTATCTAACCGTAATCAACTTCTCATTGGCCTGTTTTTGATGGCTTTATTGGCGGTAACACGCGGTCAACATTTCGCGTCAATTGAAAGCTTGCCGAGTGCTTCTTGGGCAGTATTCTTCCTTGCCGGAGCCTACATTACGCGCGGTTGGATTTTCCCCGTTCTATTAGCCGAAGCGGTATTACTGGATTACGCTGCGATTACTTACGGTGGTGTCAGTAGTTTTTGCGTATCACCCGCGTACAGTTTGTTAATTCTTGCTTATGGTGCTTTATGGTTTGCTGGAAAAATATTCTCGTCGGTTTATAAGCCACAATGGTCAGCATTGCTGCCATTAGTTCTATTGGCTTTTGCTGCAGGCATTGTTGCTGAAATAATTTCTAGCGGTGGTTTTTACTATTTTTCAGGTCGCTTTACTGATCCAACATTAGCTGAATTTGGTGGCCGATTAACGAAATATGCACCTAGCATGTTCTCTAACTTTGCTTTCTACTTAGGCTGCGCGACGGTGGTTCATGTAATTGCAGTCTCGTTGCGACCTATTGCGGTTGAAGATCACTCTCCTAGAGTTTAATTTTAACGACTGAATAATAAAAACTGATCGATGCTGTCCGGCGCTGGTGATTAGCGCCCCAGCACCGGATCAGAGTAAAACCTCTACTACCGTTGCACTCGCAGCCAACCACCGACAAGATGGCCACAATGTTTGCACTTTCAAAATTGAGCTAGATTTTCATAGCCTCAATGATCCTTGACTGAATCGATTCAAGCTAAAATAAGAGAAGGTAGGCGACATGCTCAGTGTTCTGCATGGTAGTGGTCTTACAAAAATGCCTCACGATACTAGCCTTACAAGAGGTGAATTTTTCTGAAGAGAAGCTTCGTGGGCACTTCTCTTCATTCACTCGTTTACAATGGGAGCTTCAACCAAACTACATAGCCAGCTTTCCAAATGAGTCACTAATAGCGGAGTTAGTTTTTCAATATAAATAGACTGGTGGCAACTTAATATATATTTTTATTTTCCTTGAAGTTCGGGAGTGGATAACACATTTTTTAAGCCATGAAAAATACTAAAGAAATAGAGCACCGTTTTAACGAACCTGATCGAGAGGCGGTATACCGTGCAATAAAATTACGACGTGATATGCGTCATTTCAAAACAGATCCGGTGCCTCCTGAAATATTAGAACGACTATTGCTTGCTTTTCACCAAGCTCCGAATGTCGGACTCATGCAACCGTGGCGAATCATTCGAATCACGGAAAATGACATAAGAAATAAGATCAGTGTGATCGTCGAAGAAGAACGGAAGAAAACAGCTAAAGCACTCAATGAACGACAAAAAGAATTCTTACAACTGAAAGTTGAAGGCATTCTTGATTGTGGTGAACTGTTAATAGTGGCACTTGCGGATGATCGAGAAAAGCATATTTTTGGCCGTCGCACATTACCCGATATGGACTTGGCCTCAGTCGCTTGCGCCATACAAAACATGTGGCTAGCAGCGCGTGCAGAAGGTTTAGGTTTAGGCTGGGTTTCATTATTTGATCCGGATGTATTATCGGAGTTATTAGAAATTCCAGAAGGTGGAGAACCAGTCGCCATACTATGTTTAGGCCATGTGGAAGCGTTCTATTCTGCGCCAATGCTTGAGGAGAAAAACTGGGTGAAAGGCATGCCACTTGAAAAAATCATGTTTGAGAATAAATGGCAGAAAACCTGACTCTAAAATAATATACTATCTTATTGATTTAAATGGCGCGCCCTGAAGGATTCGAACCTCCGACCACCTGGTTCGAAGATAGTTGTGTTTTCAGAGTCTTTCTCAATATATACAGACGCTTAATCGAGAAGACTGTCCCATTGGAACGTGCAATGTAAGTATTGTGAAGCCTTTGATTTATATGGAAATTGTCGACTGGAATGGGACATGGTTTATACGTGAAGTTGTGGACATGAAAATCATACCCAATGACAACTAACAGAGTATAACGAAACCAAGAAAATTGATGGCTATTAGAGATTTCGGATAACAGAAGCCTAATAGCCGTAGCGATAGCACGTATTATCAGAATTAACGGATATCGACTGAGTGGTAACGAAAAAAGCTTAACGAAGGGGTTGTTAGAACTCTTTCTCTCTGTCATTCTTGTAATCTTTAAAAGCTATTTATACATAATGAATCCAAATGAGCTTGATGAGCATCTTCATCGTGTTATCACTGAGTTTAAAGGTGATCTTCCTGTCTTAGAGTCTGCTATTGGCGCTCTTTTTGTTGGTAAGCGGATGGGTTGGAAAGTTTTACTACTTATTCATGATAAAAGAACATTAAAGAAATATGGTGAAGTTCTTAATTTAAACTTCAAAGATGAAATGCCTGATGTCGGAGAGTATGCACACAAGTCGGTAGCTTGGAGAGCTGTACAAAAAGTCTCTAATTTCTGGAAAGCTGTCAGTGGTGAAATAACTGGTGTACGAACTCCCAAGATCAAGTAATTAGATTAATACCTAACGTTTGCAATTAATTTTTAGTTTAGCTTTTTCGAACAGTGTTCTAGTGGTTTTGTTGAGCAAATAGCCTGCGTGCAACGTAGGCTATTTGATCAGTTATGCCGCTAATATTTCTGGATGATATAAATAATCCTAAAGCTTGTTTCTATCTGATAGCTTCATTTTTTCATTGTCACTTTCTCTTCACTAACAACCTTCAATTTTTCATTCATTACTCTTAAAATAATATTCTTTTCAAAAGGGGTATTGACTCCCCTGCATCTTACTATTAATCTAAAGGGGTATGAATACTCCTTTAAATAATAATCTGCTATCAAATGAAGTAGAGCAAAACATAGAGTCAGTTTGTGGTGAGATTGAGTCCCGTCTAGTAACACGGGATGAAACTGCTTTGGTCGATTGGCTAGCATTCACAATAAAAACTAAACACTGTGTTGATGATCAAAAAGCATTACTTTCAGCATTAATATCTATTTTTAATATTTATAAAGAGAATTGGGTTAAACCAAAGACTGGTTGGAATGGTTATACCCATCGTATAAACCTTAGCCATTATGGTTTAGTTGCTTATGGAGGTCATAGTCAAAAAAACACTATCCACGTTGAACTAAATGCTCAAGGTTGTTCTCTCGTTAAAGACTGGGTCAAAGTACATGACTGGTTGATTTTGAATACAGCTAAGATCACACGTGTAGATTTAGCTCACGATGATTTCGATGGCAAAACAGTAAATATAGAGATTTGTAAACAGTGGTACAGAGATAAGCTATTTAATACGACAGGACGTCCGCCTAAAGCTCAATTGATAGATGATTTAGATGATGGCTCAGGTAAAACATTCTATATCGGTACGCGTAAGGGAGGTAAGCTTGCAAGGATGTATGAAAAGGGAAAGCAGCTTGGAGAGCCTACTAGCAAATGGTTTAGGGTTGAGCTTGAACTTCATGATAAAGGTCGTGTAATCCCTACGGATATTATCTTAAAAGCTGGAAGTTATTTAGCAGGTTCTTATAAAGCATTTAACTTTATTTCAGTAAAGCAAGACAGAATAAAAACTATACAAAAAACTACAACCATGACATATGACAATATGAGTTTATGGGTTAAGACTTCCTGTGGAAAAGCACTGAATGCTATGCGTCAGGTTGAAGGTGGTGACATTTCAAAAGTTTTTGAGTTAACTGTCCGTGACGGACTACCAAAGCGACTGGCTCCACTAGAACATCACTTCCCACAATCGGTCAGCAAAAAAACATGAGTTCTTTATGTTTAACTACCGATGAAATTGGACTTATTACTGGACGAGTGAGGCCTCACGCTCAGCTTGGTTTCCTTCGCAAGAAGGGAATAACTGCTTATCGTAGAGCAGATGGTGCCCTTGTTGTACTACGAGCGCATTTTATAGCTGTCATGGGTGGAGCAAAAGGAGAAGCTTCATTATCTGGTGATACGCCAGATTTTAGCTCACTAGAATGAGTCCTAGGCCACGCAAAAAAGAAAATAAGTCACTGCCTAAACGCTGGCGTTTTAAACACAATGCGTATTATTACAGAGTGCCACTAGGTCAAGAACACCTTTGGGATGATAAAAAAGAATTTCGTTTAGGAAAAACAGAGCCGGAAGCATATCGAGTCTGGGCTTCAAGGATAGAGCTCTATAGTCATGCTCAAACTGTCGGTGAACTACTTGAGCGTTATGTTATTGAGGTAATTCCACACAAAGCGTCAAAGTCACAAGAATCCAATCTTTATTCAATCAAAGTACTGATGCCTGTATTTGGCTCTATGGCGATAATTGCTATCAAGCCTATGCATGTCTATAAATTTATGGATTTACGTGGCAAGCAGGGGAAAACAGCTGCTAATCGAGATTTAGAAGTACTCAGCCATGCATTTTCAAAAGCTATCGAATGGGGACTTTGTGAAACACATCCTATCAAAGGAAAAGTTAAAAAGTTTTCAACACCTCCAAGAACACGATATATCGAAAACTGGGAAATTGAAGAAGCTTTAAAAGTTGCGAATCCATTTTTGTTAGCTTACATAAATTTGAAATTAATGTTGGGTTTGAGAAGGGGAGACATGCTTTCAATAAAAATATCTGACTTGAAAGAAGTTGGTATTCACGTCACACCGCGAAAGACACAAACAACCACTGGAAAATCTATGATTATCGAATGGAGTGATGAGCTTCGAGAAGCTGTTAAACGTATCAGATCGCTACCCTGCAAAGTTGGCTCTATTTGGTTATTTCATACACGTAGTGGCAAGCCTTATATCACAGAAGATAGTAAGGCCAATGCATTCGATAGCCTCTGGCAACGGTTCATGAAAAAAGTACTTATAGAAACGAATGTCACGGAAAGATTTACTGAACATGACTTAAGAGCAAAAGTTGCTTCTGATACTGAAATAGAACATGCAAGACAGTTACTAGGGCATTCCTCTTCTGAAATAACCAATAAAGTTTATCGTCGAAAGGCTGATGTTATCAAACCCCTAACGCGGGGGGGAAAGTAGGTCGTAGAGTGAGTAATTTCAAGCATATAATACAATTATCATTTTCTTTCATAGGTATTTGAATATGTATATCATTGAAATTTTTGTTTAGGATCTAAATAAATATTAATTTAGATTAAAAAAACTTGCATTTACTAAGTGAAGGAATAAGTTATGACTGATAGATCGTACGAAGAAAATATGCGAAGTTTGTTTGTTAAATACCAAGAGTCGGTTGAGAAACTGAAATTATCGAATGGTGAGGCGTTTGATAAAGCTATTTTGACGTTATCTAGTTCTGGACTCGCATTATCCTTGTCCATTTTGAAGTTTGTGGTTCCTTTTGAAGATGCTACATGTACTGGAATTTTATTTTTCTCATGGTATTCATTTCTGGCTGCAATTATTTCAACTATTGTATCGTTTCGTATCGCACAACTTGGCTATGATATTGCTATTGAATATGCTGAAAAATACTTCATTGAAGATAAAGATGAATTTGGAGAGAGGCGTAATATTCCTGCAAGTATTGCTGAGTTTCTTAATTGGTTCTCTGCAATTGCTTTTATAAGTGCGATAGTTTGTACTATAGCATTTGTCACAAAAAATATAGGGTGAATAAGATGTCCAAAGATAAAAAATCTTCTCAGAATGATGGTGCTCGTAAAGATTCTGCTTCAATTAAACCTCCTAAACTAATCAATAAGAATTCAGTAAAGCCGCCGAAGCCTGTTAAACCACCGAAAAATTAAATCGAGATGGAAAAGCTTTTTTAATTTAAATCTATGGGACAACTCTGTTTTTATGGGACAAATAAGAATCTAGATCGGCTTGAAAGCCTTATAAAATGGTGCGCCCTGAAGGATTCGAACCTCCGACCACCTGGTTCGAAGCCAGGTACTCTATCCAGCTGAGCTAAGGGCGCGTTGTTTTGCGAAGGCTTGGCAATATACCTGAGTGTGTTGCGGTTGTCACCATTCTGTTTGTACTATTTGTCTAGGAAAATCTCATATTGATATTTCCTTAAAGTTCCCTGTCTTTTTGGGGCGATATAGGTAATGATTGTTGCGAATATGTACGCTGGTTATGTATCTAACTGATTATAAGGTGATCATTATGTCGAAAACGTTTCGTATTTCTCTTTCTTTGATGTTTATGTTGTTGTTTAGCAATGTGTTTGCGGCAGATAAGCTTGAGGTGTCTTTGGCTTATGTTGGTTGTGAGTCTAGTTCTGCTGCGTTAGGGGTAAAGCAGGGGGTTGAGGAGGCGAATTTACAAGGTGAGTTTTTGGGGCAATCTTATGTGTTGAAAGTGCTTGATCCGACTAAGTTGAGCAAGGTCTCTGATGTGACGGCAATTTTTTCTGTACTTGATGAGAAAGAATTACGTGAGCTAGCTGAGCTTAATCCTAGTCTTCCTATTTTCAATTTAAGTGAGCGAAGTGATTCTTTGCGTAAGCAGTGCGTTGATAATTTATTTCATACGATTCCTAGTCAAAAAATGGCTGAGGATGCAGTTGCTCAATGGACACAAAAAAATGCAGACTCTAAGGCTGTTGCTGCAGGTTGGCATGAAGACTTTAAAAAATATGCTGCTAGTCAGGTCAATAAGCGTTTTAAGAAGTCTTACAATGAGGTGATGAATGATTCAGCTTATGCGGGCTGGATAGCGGCGAAGATCGTTGCTGATGCGGTTGTCCGAACAAAGTCTGCTGATGCTGTGAAGGTTAGTGAGTTTCTAAAAAGTGATTTGGTGATGGACGGTGCAAAAGGTTTGAAAATGAATTTCAGATCGACTGGGCAGTTGCGGCAGATGATGTTATTGGTTGAAAACGGAAAAATTGTCGGTGAAGCACCTGTTCGTGGCGTTGTTGATACAACTGATCTTGAGAGTCTAGGCACTTTGGAATGCCGTGATTGTAAATAATGACATTAGCTATAATTAAGAAATATAAAAATGAGTTTAAGGTTAGAAAATAAAACGGCTGTTGTTACCGGAGCAAGTACTGGTATTGGTCGCCAAGTTGCTTTGACGTTAGCGCAACAAGGCGCGCATGTTATCGTGAATTACAACCGTTCCGAGCAGAGTGCACGAGAAGTGGTTGAGACTATTCGATCGGCCGGCGGGCGAGCAGAATTGGTGCAGGGTAATGTTGCAGAAGCGAAAGATGTTGAGCGATTGGTGGTTGAATCTGCTGCTGTGTTGGGCAATATTGATATTTGGGCGAATATTGCAGGTGCGGATATCTTGACCGGAAGCGGAGCAGAGTTGAGTGATCTGGAAAAGCTTGAGCGTTTAGTTTCGGTTGATTTAAGAGGAACGATGATGTGTTCTTGGCAGGTTGCGGAGTTAATGAAGCAAGCTGGTTCTGGCGTGATCATCAATATTTCTTGGGATTTAGCCTTACATGGGATGAAAGGGCGAAACCCTGAAATGTTCGCTGCAATTAAAGGTGGGATTGTTGGATTTTCTAAATGTTTAGCGCGCTCGCTTGCGCCGGATGTTCGAGTAAACGATGTCGCGCCTGGTTGGATTCAAACGGCTTTTGCTGATGATGTAATGCGTGATGATTATTATAAAATGGTGATCGAAACAACACCGTTACAACGCTTTGGTCTACCTGAGGATGTGGCAAACGCGGTGCTTTATTTTGCTTCTGATGAAGCCGCTTTCATAACGGGACAAACACTAAAAGTGAATGGGGGCGTTGTTTAGATTTTTGTCGTTGAGTAAGTGACAATGTAATCTCAAGTAATTATTAACTTTTAATTTTTATTTTTATTCGTTAGGTATGTTTGGTATTTCGATTGTTCATTCTGTCGATTTGTGAAATATATCTCTGTAAACGTCTTTCAGAGTTTTGATCCATATTGATGAACTTTCCACCTAATCGAGGACGTGAGTGGTAACGAATATCTTCGCAGTATCGAATTTCAAGCTCTGTTTCAATAGGATCTTGTTCGCCTAAATGAAGTAAGCATTTTGGAATCAGATCGCCACGTTGAACCATGCTTGCTGTTTCTCGGCTCATTTCGGCAGCAAAACCACCCGCAGAGAGATCAAGAAGATCGCCCGTCGCGAGATCATGCATTTCGGTATGTAAATGTACCGGCAAGTATTTGCCTTTCGGTGCATTAATACGCAGGTGTTTTCTTCGGAGTTGGTGATCTAGATTTTCAGGGAATGGGATCTTGTAATAAGCAATACCTTTTTGTTCACCGATGGCTTCTAGCTTACATGAGAACTTGATTTCACGGTCTTCTAGTCTTGTATTAATTTCAAGTTGTTTCCTGTCGCGGAGTGCGCGGTTTCCTGCCGCTGAGTTCAATTCATCGATGACGATATATCCCTCAGCTTCATTAACATCGAGCAGTGCGCTGAGATAAATATCATCAGAACCATTAACTTTGACTGTTAGCATGGATCGTGAGCTTTTGATCCGTCGCATTAAATTTGCAGTTGCGGGAGAAGGGGGCTTAGGAATTTCTTCTTCAATTTCTGGCTCGGTCACCTGTGGAGACAGCCTAGAACGGAATGAATCTATGTTCTTGAGTAACTTTTTTAGCATGATATCGTTACTGACTTAAGCTTCAGCCAGCGTCACAATATCGTATTTGTCCTGCATTTTTCCGGCGCGCCCATAAACGGGTTTATCATTGCCGCGAAGCATGCCGATGATACGATCCGTACTGGTTCGACTTAATTCAATGGCGCGACCGTTGATGATGTTTTTATCATTACAAACTTCCATTTTTTCACAAAACGCAGTCCATATATCACCAAGTTCGAATGCTAAAGCACCTTTGTTAAGGCCTATTTGCGTATCGTGGTAACCATGTTTCACCATTAATTGAGATAGTGATTTGCTAGAAGTTTCAATGGATTGTAATAGTGAAATTTTAGTAGTAACCACCGATGTTAATTGGTCAGTATCACGTTGACTAATCGCTAGTTTCTCGTGATCAAGCATGCTGTTCAAACTCATTAGCAACGTGCTTAGTTGAGTCAGAACGAACGTGATTTCTTTTAACTTAGGTGATTGTTGGTTCATGGTGTTTACTCTACTTTAACTTTGTTTAGGTAAAGCCGTGTCAAAGTCGATCAGTTTGTTTGCGGTTTGTTCAGAATCAACTTTGTATGAACCTTCATTGATTGCTTTACGAACAGCATCCACTTTTTGCTGATCTATTTCTGGTGCGGCTGATATTGACTTTTCAAGCGCTTGTAAACTGTTTGCTGCTTGAGTTAAGTTGACGCTAGCTGAAGCTGCTGGTGCAGATGCCTCAGTTTTCTTAGCTTCATCAACTTTTTTAGCGTTAATTTGCTGACTGCGGTTATCCGTGCCTTGTACTATTCCTGAATTTGAGCCTTGTATTTCTGATACCATAATCATTCTCCTGCGATTTTTATACTACTAGCGGCAGGGATTTTAGATCCTTTAGGACCATTAAGGAATTTTTCTTTAGTATGACTGCCATTAATTTTTTTCATGGTTACTTTAAACACTCCCCTACATGTGTGTTTTAATTTGACCATCTTTTGTGATCAAGCCTTCAATCACTCGGTTAGAACTTAGGTTTTTAACTTTTATTCTTTCACCCGCCGCACCATTTGCCATGGCTTTACCAGACATCTTCACTATGATACCACTGGATTGTGCCAGTAATGTGACTTGTTGGCCGCGCTTGATGAGCATGAATGATTCAACATAAAGAGGTGTTAGTGCTAAACCGCCACTGATTGAGCGTCGGAGTGATTTACCAATGACTTCATTGAGATCGCTGAAATATCCTGAATGCATTTTATTTATATCTCGTCGCTCAAGACGTAGGTCAGACTGACTCAACAGTGTGTCTCTTGATAGGGAGTGAGATAGGACAACTACATTCTGCATAACTTTGATCTGTACTGGTACATAGAGATTCCACGGTTTGACACCATTACAACTGATATTGACTGTTAGGCGACCACCACGAGCATTAGATGTGTGCTTTGCTTCGAGCGGTTGCTCACACTTTGTCAGTCGTAACCTTGTGTCGAGCTTATTGGGAATAACTTCAACTTGACCTTTACTCTGACTAAATTGCTGAATAGCGTGTTTCTTTGCTGCATCATGAATGCTACTTAATGATTGATGATCAGCTGCAGCAATATTAGCCGATGCTAGTATTGGCATAAGTCCTGCAAAGATAATCTTTAGTAACAATTTATTAGACATTGGATCAATTCAGTTTTATCTATTTAGTATTATGGTATTGGGAAAACAAATGCAATTAGTATGCCCAAAGTAGAGTGTTTCATAGATCAAATCATTTACTGTTGAAATCTAAAGATCTTCTTACTTCAGTCGATAAGTTGAAGCAAGAATGAAATTATTATTAGCTGATGTGGGAGATACACGATGGCAGGCATATTAGATACCGTAGACGAACGTACCCAATTGGTCGGGCAAAACCGGCTAGAACTGTTAATGTTTCGTTTAAACTCGAGACAACGATTTGGGATAAATGTATTTAAAGTTAGAGAAGTCATCCAGTGCCCACCTCTCACAATAGTTCCACAATCACATCACGTAGTTCGTGGGGTGGCTAACATTCGGGGCTTGACTATTACAGTCATGGACATGGCTGCTGCGGTCGGCTTATCTGAAATAGAAGATCCATCAGCAAGTTGGGTTATCGTGACTGAGTACAATCGGGCTGTGCAGGGATTTTTAGTCAGTGGTGTTGATCGTATTATTAATATCAATTGGAATGAAATAAAACCACCACCGAAAGGTATGGGGCGACATAATTACTTGACAGCGGTAACCGAAGTAGATGAAGAGCTCGTTGAAGTTATCGATGTTGAGCAGGTCATGTCAGATATTATGAATATTGATTTGGATGTTTCGACTGAATTGACGAAATCATTTGAGTCAGAACCTCATATCCAGCACCATGCGCTAGTTGTAGATGATTCTGCTGTTGCACGTAAGCAGGTGACAGGAGTTCTTGACCAACTTGGTGTTACCTATGATATCGCCGAGAATGGACAAGAAGGTTTAGCTATATTGCGTGCTATGCAAGACCGTGGCGAGTCACCAACAGAAAAACTCTCACTTGTCTTAAGCGATGTTGAGATGCCAGCAATGGATGGCTATTCATTCACAAAGGCTATTAAGGAACACCCAGAACTGAAAGATCTTTATGTTTGTTTGCATACGTCAGTCAGCGGTAACTTTAATAATGCAATGGCTGAACGAGTTGGGGCGAATAAGCTTGTTCCAAAATTTAGTCCTGATGAGCTTGCAGAAACAGTCATTACACGTTTGAAAGAAGTTGAAAAAGAACGCGGTGCAGTTGCAGCTTAAGGTATAAATAATAATGGCTTTTAATTCTGAATTAGGTACAAGTAATTTATCTTCGGCAGGAGCCTCATTGAGTGCTAACCAAGATATTAGTGCAATTGAATACACTCGATTTTGTCAGTTTTTAGAAAAAAAAACGGGGGTTATTTTAGGTCTAAATAAAGAATATTTAGTAAAAAATAGATTGCGGAGTATTCTCGAGGGAGCTAAAGAACAATCGTTAAACGAGCTTCTGAATGTCTTAGAGAGCGGTGGGGAAAATGCTCTCACTGCTAGAGTGATTGATGCCATGACGACAAACGAAACATTATGGTTTCGTGATGCTCATCCTTTTGACATATTAAAAGAATCAATACTACCAGAGTTATCTGCTAATCCTCGTGATCAAACCAATCCGTTCCGTATTTGGTCTGCTGCTAGCTCAACAGGGCAGGAAGCATATTCAATTAGTATAACGGTCACCGAGTTTTTAAAACGTAACCCAGGCGCTTTTCCTAAAAGTGTGGAGATTATAGGAACCGATATTTCACAAGCAGCTGTTCAACAGGCAAAAGATGGGGTTTATGACGAATACGAAATTATTCGTGGTTTAAACGATCAGCAGCAGAGACAGTACTTTACTGCAAATGGTGATAAACGTAGAATTTCTGCAAATGTGAAGCAACGAGTAAGGTTTCAAGAGCTAAATTTATTACAGAGCTACTCTTTATTGGGACAATTTGAAATTATTTTCTGTCGAAATGTTTTGATCTATTTTTCTAATGAAATTAAAGCAGATATTCTTTCCCGCATGGCGAGATCTTTAAAGCCTAGAGGATATTTATTTCTAGGTGGTTCAGAACCAATAGCGAGTTATTCAGATGCATTTGAAATGATTCGCTGCAAGCAAGGCGTTGTATACCGTCTTAAATAAACACTTTATATACCTCAATCATTAACCGCAACACATAAATATTCAATTAGATGAAAATCGTAGTGAATTTTTCGTTGAAAAGGCGTGTTGATCATACCTACTGAAGTTCTATTTCTATAGACGCAAGAATTTCGAACATAAGTATTTTATTTAAGCTGATCCAAACGAGGCCATAAAGCCGAAGCTTTGCTGCCATACGATCAAACTTATATCTTACCTTTCGGATTCTAGTTCTTAATTGTCCAACAATATCCATGCTAAAAAATATTTTGTGATTAGTTTGCATGGAAGCTGCGCAATAAGAACTGTCATAGGACGAGCCAAATAAGGAATTAGAAGTTTTAAAACTTATGATGATAACTAGACTAGACCTTACGAAACAGAAGTAACACTGAATAGTATGTTAAAAAGCTGAAGGTAAATTAAAGGAACAAGCCCTATCATTATTCGTTGAATAAATTAACTAGCTGTTTGTTATATTGATAGGCATATGTATTAGCACGAATTCAAGGCTACAACACTAGAGCAGCTGCTATGCTCGTTGACCTTAATGGTTTCAAACAAATAAATGCACGCTTATGTATATGCATTTTTCACCCTAAATTAAATGATAGGTATGATTAGATTAACGGTACTCTAGGAGGTCTATTCTACGGTCTCTAACTCAACATTCAGTTCATCTAGCGAAACTTCATTATCAGCTGTCTTGGCTGTTTTTTCAGTAGACACTTTTGGTGTTAGGGCTTCTGCTTCATCAATGATTAATTCAACTTCGGTTTCTTCAATGATTTCTAATCCAGTATCCATTTCATCGAGCGAAACTTCATCAATGCTCAATTCAGCATCAATATTTTCTACAGCCTCTATTTTATTATCTGTTTCATCGGGAGAAATATCTTTCTTAGGGGGCTCTGTTGAAACGGACTCAGTTTCATCAATAATTAATTCAGAGGCAATTTCATGATCTGAAATTTCGTCTTTAACAGCTTCATCCGCGGCATTGTCTAATTCAGAATTCTCATTGGCAGTGGATTTTTCTTCTGTAGCTTCATTTATTTCTACAGCGGAAACTTTAGAAATACTCTCGTCCTCAACTTCTTCAGTAATACTAAGTTCAGAATCAAGGTTGGCTGGAGTTTCTTCGACCTGAATATCTAAACTTTCATCGATATTAACATCTCCTGTAGGCGCTCCAACTACAGGTTCTGCTTGAATAGCTTCAAGTTTTTCTTCTTCAGATTTCTTATCAAATGTTGCTGTGTATTCGGAGAGCAATTCATCCATCACTTGTTTAGATTCACCAAGTTCTTTTTCCAGATTTTTATTTTGTTCTTGTAATGCATCTAACTGATTAGAATCTACAGAAGCTTCAGCTGAGAGAGCAAGATCAGAGTAGGGTTTAACCATTTCTTCCAGTGCGCCAGTCATTTTTGAAAACTCGCTTGCATCGCGATCGACATAAACAGAAATCAGTGTTTTATAAAAGGCTCGCTCTCTATTTAAAAATTCATCCACGGCTGCGTTTAACTCATCTTCCTCCATCTCATAACATTCTTTAAAAACTTTCAATAAGCCTTCTCGTCGATTTTTTTCGTTACTTTTAACATTTTCAACCAATGTTTGTGCAGCTTTACGATCTGTTTTTTTACCTTTTTTTATACGCCAGAGAAGAAATGCTCCAGTTAAGGCAAATAAGACAGCAACCTCGATACCTACCATTATTAAAAGTGATTCCATTGTTACTTGATTCATAAGTCATCCTCAGGGGCTGGAGTATTTTTTCTTTTTCTCTTTAAAAAGAACCAAATCCCACCAATTAATAAGGCTATGGTTGCGTTTACAGCGATTAAAGTAATCCCTATTTTCGACCAATCTGCTACTTCCGTAGAAGTTTCTTCTTCCTCTTCACCTTCTTCTACGGCGACTACTTGATCTGAAAGAGGCTCCCCAATGGTTACAGGTGCAGTTGTAATGGCAATTTTCCGGCCACTTTTTGATAAAGCGACAACACTGATAGCAAGACTATATTGTCCCGGAACTGGATCTTTTATAGTGATTAGAGAACGGTCACCTCGTATAGATGTTTTTCCAGGACGTTGAGTTTTTGTTCCATCTGGTGCGGTGACCTCCGAAGAAACTTCAAAACCACTTAGCTGAACAAGTTCTTTTTTGGGAAAAACACTAATGACATGCTCATTTCTACCACTATCTTCATATGATTTTTTTTCAACATCGTAAACTTGCTCATAGACATTGAAGCTATGTGTTTTTTGACGTTTAAAGGTTTTTCCATCAACTAGAACATTAATTTCTACTTTGCCAACCTTAAAGTGTTCTCCAAGTTTTTGGTTAAATTCATTTTCAGAATTTCTTTTACTGTGTTCCCAAACTTCTTGGATTTTGTCATCTGAGATTTGCAAAACTTTAATATCAGTAAGTTTATAAAAAGCTTCCTTTGCGATTTTTTTATCACCAGCGGTCAACCAGAATTTATAATCATATGATTCACCGATGAAGACACTATTGGGTAACTGTGATGTATTGAGTTTAAGTTTTGAAACCACCATGACACGGTTATCTGGATCAATGTCGGCATTTATTTTCCATTTACCTGCTTTCGGTTTCTGAATAGTTATTAGGTCATAACCTTCTTCTTCTAACCAAGCAACATTTTTCGGAGTGGTTTTGTGTGTAAATTTATTACCAACTGGTGGAATAACAGTTGTTTCGCTTACGTCTTTGTTTCGAAATACAAGCAATGTGAATTCATCGATCATCTTATCGATCGTGAACTGATTGTCTTCTAACGGAACGGTATCTCTTGGTGTTGATTTTTCGAACATGTGTAGAAAAACACGTTGTAATTGATCGGCGCTATTGACCTGTTCGGAGGAACCATCTGTTCCTTTTGACAGTGCATCCATAATTTCTAGATCAGCATTTTCTGATAGAGAAATAGTATGAATAGTTACGCCTTTTTCCTGTAGGTCAGGTAGAACATCATCAAGGATCCTTTGTCGAGAGGCCTCTGTTTCTGATTGATCTTTTGAGACATCAACCATGCCATCAGTCAGTAAGATTATATTTCGTTTGACCGTCGGATCTGAGGTGTTCTGCCAATCTTTACTGATGATTTTTAAGGCTGCTTCAACATCTGTAAACATGTCCCTAGAAGTGATTTTTCTAACAGATTTATTGGCTTTGTTTTTCCAGCCTTTATTGACAACTCCATACTTAACCAATGGTTTGACATCTGTTCCAAATGTCCATACTCCGGCGTTGACATCATCAGGAAGCAAACCAACAAGAAGCTTGAGCGCAGGAATACGTAAGTTATCAGGATCATTCTTCTTCATACTGCCAGAGACGTCTATGATCACACGGACATCAATTTTTTCGATAGGATTTGCGACATTCTCCTCAGCTGTTTTGCCCTCTATCACAAGGAATACACCTAGAATTAACATCATAAACCTTAAATAAGTCTTCATAATCCTTGATTTTCCAACAGTTATGTAGAACTATAGCGGCAGGGATGGGAATACTTTAAGAGAAGCTGATTTCCTTTCACTTCTCTTAAAACTTCCAAATTTATAAAAAACAAACCATATTTAGCCGGCACGAGAGGCTTTTATTAGATATTTCCTTGAGGGAGGAATAATGCTAAAACAATATTTTTATCGAGCGAAGCAGTTGCTCGCGACTTTTTTATTGCTCGTTCCGCTGGCAGTTCAAGCGGTTGATGTGCAGGTTTCAGCCTTAACGGATATGCCTGACCCGGCAGTACGAGCTGGCGATTTAACCTATACTATTTCTGTTTCAAATGCCTCGGCAGATACAGCAAATAATGTTGTTCTAACCTTTCCTTTACCGGCGACGACGACATTTATTTCAGTCGATAACGGTGCGTGTAGTCACAGCGGATCACCCGGCACATTGACTTGTAATCTCGGAAACATTACTGGTGATGGTATCGGTGGGCCGGTAACAACGATCAATACCGTTATTAGAACATCTGCTGCTACTGGTAGTACGGTTGGAGTTACGGCAACGGTTACAACGAGCTCTACAGATACCAACACAAGCAACAACGCTCGTACACAAAATACGACTATCGATGCTGGTGCTGATCTTGTCACTACGATTAGTGACTCACCTGATCCTGCTACAGGTGCTGGTAATGTTACTTATACGGTTTCTATTCAGAATCAAGGGCCTAACGATGCTGCGACAACGACAGTCACGAATACATTACCTCCGGAGGTTACCTTTATTTCAGCCTCTGGTTCTGGGTGGTCATGTGGTAATTCAGGGCAGCTCGTTACTTGTACACGTTCTGGAATAGCCAATACCATAACGGCACCAGATCTTAATATTGTTGCTAGAGTTACGGGCGCAAGTTCTGGGACGATTACAGACTCCGTAACCGTTTCTTCGACAACGGGCGATCCGTTTGTTAGTAATAATACGGTTACTGAAAATACCAGTATCAATAACGGGACAGATGTATCTATTGGCTTATCTGTTAGTCCGACGTCCGTCCCTGCTGGCAGTAGTGCAAACTTCTTTCTAGCACCAAGAAACACAGGGCCGTCGGTAGCACTTGCCTCTCAGGTGATTTATACACTCCCTGTTGGTTTCACATTTGTCAGTATAAATTCTTCGGGTAGCTGGAGCTGCGGTGAATCGGCTGGCGTTATTACCTGCGATCTCGCTAGTTTTGGTGTCGGTGTAGTAGACAATATTTCAATTACTGCTACGGCTCCTGCATCAGGAAGCGTCAATTCAACTGCGACAATATCAACCACAACGACAGAGCCCAATACAGCAAATAACACAGCAACGTTGTCAGGTGCGATTGTTCCAGCTGGCGCGGATCTGTCTATAGCAAAAGATAAATCACCCAATCCTGTCGTCGAAGGCACCAGTATTACAAATACAATCACGGTTTTAAATAATGGACCTGATGCAACGACAGGAACCATTACTGTGGTTGATACGCTTAGTGCTGAAACATTCGTTTCAAGTTCAGGTACAAACTGGTCTTGTAATGCAACCGGTACGGCACCGGCAGAAACAGTCACTTGTACCTATTCAGGGGCTGCACTTTCAGCGAACGATGATGCTCCTCTTTTAGTGATCAATACGACAGCAAGAATAAATGCAGGTACAGGATCTGAATCGATCAGTAATACAGCAAGGGTTGATGATGTTGGTGGTACTGCTGATGGTGTTCCCGGGAATAACCAAGTCACTGTGAGTACTTTGAGTATAGACGCAACCCTTGGTACCGATCTAAGTATCACAAAGGCAGCAACAACACCTGGCGCAGATACAAACCTAACCGCTTTAGAAAACACCATCACCTATACTTTGACAGTCACCAATACGGGTAATGTAATTACTTCGGGTGGCGGTGATGACGTTTATATTACCGATGACATTCCTAACTTTACTACGGGCACGGGTGTCGCGATAACGAGTACAAACCCTCGGTTTACCTGTACAACAGGAGCGACTGTTGAATGTCGTCTTACTAGTGGCCAAGTATTTGCGGCTAATGACACAGAAACCTTCGTGATCGAAGCAACTCGTCCATTCGCGGCGGGCTCACCTCATCTAAACTTGGCTCGTGTTTCTTCTTCTACATTTGGTGACACGAACTTAACTAATAATACGTCAAATACGACATCGGTAACGGTAGCTGCAGTGACTCTTGCAGATGTAGAAATGACAGGTAAGACCATTTCTCCAAATCCAGTTAATGCTGGTGCAAACGCGACTTATGTACTGTCATTTAGAAATAACGGTGCTGCAAGTGCTGATAGTGTAACGATTCAAGATGTCTTTTCGCCTCCAGCAGGGCGTAACTATACTGTTGTTTCTGTTGTCCCAAGCACGGGAACGTGTACTCCATTTAATACAGGAACAAACACGCTTGATTGTTCGATAGGAACAATGGCAGCTAATCAAGCAGAGTCAATTACTCTGGTAGTCAGGCCTGAATGGGACGTTTTAAATACAGGTTGGTCGATGTCTAATACCGCAACAATTAGTACAACAACCAACCAAGGTGCGAATACAGCGGTTGATTTTCAAACAGCAACTCTAAATGTCACTCCTGCTGAAATTGATCTGCTCGTCAACGATACGGATATTACCGATCCTGTTAGCTATACAAGCACGCCTGGAACATTTCCCGGTACGCTCGATAATATAATTATTTATGAAGTCGATATAACCAATCGAGGTCCATCGAGAGCAACTGACGTGTCATTACAAAATATTATGGCACCTAAGTCAGGGAAAACTTTAACCTTCCTCTGTGATGATGCTAGTGCGACCAGTTGTACAGTAGGAAACTCAACCTGTAACAATACCAATACTGCAGTTACAGGTCCCGCGACGTTAACTCTGACTTGCCCTCAAGTAGCAACTCTAGATCAGAATACAGGTTCACCATTGATCAGGTATTTGTTTTTCCGTGTTGATACCGCCCCAGATGCGGGTAATGACACGCATCTAAACAGTTCAACGATCAGTGCAAATGAAGGTGAGTCGGATTCTTCGAACAATACAGAAAATGAAGATACAACTATTATCACACCTGTGGCGTTAGGTATTACAAAAGCACCATCGATAACATCCGTTAATGTGGAACAATCATTCGATTGGAATATTGTTGTTTTCAAAGATGGTTCCAGTGATGCGCCATCATCAACACTCAGCGATAACTTACCAGCAGGGATGGTGTTAACGGGAACGCCAACGACCAGTCAAGGTAGTTGTACCGGCACGGTAAATGCGACCACGTTCACCTGTAATTTAGGAACGGTCGTTCACCGAGCTGTTTCAGGTACCGCGGATGCAAATGATATTGCGATTACAGTTCCTGTTAAATTAACAACATTTCCCACAGGCGGAACGACAACTAATACTGCAAGTGCAAACTCTCCTAGTTTTGGAACTGTGAGCGATTCCGGCACAGTCAATGTGACCAATGTAGCGCTAGGTATTACAAAGGCACCATCGGTAGCTACGGTTAATCTTAATCAGCCATTCAATTGGAATATTGTGGTTTTCAAAAATGGCCCTGCGGATGTTCCTGCAACAAGTTTAACCGATACCTTACCTGCTGGAATGGTGTTAACTGGAACACCTACAACGGATCAAGGTAGTTGTACTAACCTGAGTACAACAGCTTTCACTTGTAATCTCGGTACTGTCATTCATCGTGCTGTTTCAGGCACTGCAGATACGAACGATGTTGCGATTACCGTCCCTGTACAAATTACAGTGATGCCAGCCGGTGGAGTGACAACCAACACAGCAACAGCGAGTGCCACGGGCTTTGGTGTTGTAAGTGACTCAGGAACGGTTAATGTCATCGCACCTTCAACCCTATCAAGTGTGTCAGGTCAGGTACATGATCGTGGCGATCTAAACTCAACGTATGCAGGTTGGACGGTTGAGGTTTATCAAAACGGTGTGCTCGTTGGCACAACGATAACCGATGCTACGAATGGCTATAGTTTCGCAGGACTGCAACCTGGGGCTGGCTACGAAATTTTCTTCCGCCATCCAGAAAGTAATGCTGTATTTGGAGTGATCGACAATATTACGCTTACTGCGAATACTAACTTACCGAATCAAAACTTCCCGTTAGATCCATCGGGTGTTGTTTATGATTCGATCACAAGACAGCCAGTTCCTGGTTCTATTGTTACCATATCGGGACCACCGGGTTTTGATCCTGATGTTCATTTGATTGGGGGAACAGGCAATGTTAGCCAAACCGTTGGATCTGATGGTATGTATAAATACCTACTTAACCCATCAGCTCCTGCAGGTGTTTATTCCTTAACCGTCACGCAACCCGCAGGTTATATTCCACCTAACTCGTTGAATATTCCGGCACCTTGTGATGATGGCGTAAATCCGGCATTAACGGTCGGTCCCATTCCTGATCCGGCAACGATTCAGTCACAGGTAACGGCACCATCAACGGCGGTTCCATTTCATAATCCAAATGCTTGTCCAGCGTTGGGAGCGAGTGGTACCCAGTATTATCTAAGTTTCAATTTAGATGGCACGTCGGCTGATATTCTCAACAATCACATACCACTTGATCCAGAAGGTTCAGGTCTCAGTGTGTTGAAGACTACACCGAAAACCAATGTCACAAGAGGTGAGTTAGTACCTTACACAGTGCGTATCACCAATAATCTCACACGGTCGATTGTAGGTTTACGATTACGTGATCAAATGCCTCCAGGATTCAAATATGTTAGCAATTCAGCGACGCTTGATGGGGTTAGAAGTGAACCTATCGTTAATGGTCGTGAACTAACTTGGCCAGCGCAAAACTATGCAGTCGGCGAATCACATGAAGTGAAACTTATCTTAGTAGTCGGTGCTGGTGTGGGCGAAGGTGAGTATGTTAATCAAGCTTGGGGGGCGAGCTCCTTAACGAGTGCGCGCTCAACCACTATTGCAAATGCAACTGTCCGAATCATTCCTGATCCGACGTTTGATTGCTCTGA
>OJDV01000145.1_pt1 | contig 32084 bp, 44 predicted proteins | sample 1592911 | NCBI WGS metagenome assembly OJDV01 (sample SAMN05416860, study PRJEB24817) | seawater metagenome | isolation source: Sea water | place: Canada:Atlantic | collected 2013-11 | reverse complement strand
CGTCGGCAGCGTCAGATGTGTATAAGAGACAGACTTATATTAGGTTGAATTTAGAGTATTGTACCAATTGCGAATTTCAGCAAGCTTGGATAGAAAATAGCGCGAAATAATATGAAACAATATAGTTCAGATGCAGAAGCGGTTGACGCTTTAGTAGAGAAATACAATCTACTTAATAAGGAAATTGGGAAAGTTATTGTAGGACAAAAGGACGTTGTTAAAAATTTACTTATTTCAATTTTTAGTAACGGACATTGCCTGTTAGTTGGTGTTCCTGGATTAGCAAAGACACTTTTGGTAAATACTGTTTCAGAAGCGTTGGGTTTGAGTTTTAATAGAATTCAGTTCACTCCAGATTTAATGCCTTCAGATATCATTGGTTCTGAGATTTTGGATGAATCTAGAAGCTTCAAATTTATTCCGGGACCCTTGTTTTCAAACTTGATTTTGGCAGATGAGATAAACAGAACACCACCAAAGACACAATCGGCATTGTTAGAAGCTATGCAGGAAAAGAAAATAACAACAGGTGGGAAAACTTATGAATTACCACAGCCATTTTTTGTTTTAGCAACGCAGAACCCAATTGAACAGGAGGGAACATATCCGCTTCCTGAAGCACAATTAGACCGATTTATGTTTAATATTTGGTTGGACTATCCTAATTTGGAGGAAGAGTTGAATATTGTTAAATCTACAACCACAAACTATTCTGCGTCTGTAGATAAAGTTATGGGTGGGGAGGAAATAATGTTTTTCCAACAACTTATTCGAAAAATACCAGTACCTGACAATGTACTGGAGTATGCAGTAAAATTGGCTGCTAGTACTAGACCAAATACTGAGAATTCTCCGCAAATGGTAAATGATTTTCTAAGCTGGGGAGCGGGGCCAAGAGCATCTCAATTTTTAGTTGTTGGAGCAAAGTGTCATGCGGCCATAAGTGGGAAGTATTCTCCCGATATTGAAGATGTTAAAGCTGTAGCGGAGCCTATTTTGCGTCATAGAATTGTTCGTAATTATAAGGCTGAAGCAGAAGGTTATTCTATTGAAAGAATCATTAAGGAGCTGCTTTAAGTTGCTCGACTTCTTCTTTTAATTTATCGTCGGCTATCTTTTTTTGCTTTTCAGATTCTTTTAGAATTTTTGAAGCCTCATTTGGGTTGGAAGCATCTTCTTCACCAAATCTTTTGTTTGTGACCTTAGATTTTGTTCTACCCTTTGGGTCAGCCCAAGCAGGAATTACTTCTTGAACTAAACTCCAATAGTTACCATTCCAATCATAAGCATCAAAAGTAACGTCTGCTCCATAATACTCGTATATTCCTTCTAAATTTGAACTTGGAGGAGCTAGATGGCTAAATGAGATTCGTTCTAGTTCTTTTTCAAAGTTCAAATTCATCGAATTTTGACCGCCGAATTCAAAAATGACTCTAGATTGTACAGTAAGATTATTCCTGAAAATTGGCGCGCCAAAAATTGTTTTTCCTGTTTTATCAAACCAGAGAACTTCAATGTATTTTTTGTTTGTTAACAGATCATTCCCATCCCAAGCTAATAAGGTGTAAAATGTTTGAAACCGGCTTTTGACTGGAATAATTTTATAATAAAGAGCAGGTAGCCAATTATTAACTCCTAATTTTTGGTTGACAAGCTCTTCTCTTGCAAATGTTGAATCTAATGGCTGAAGAACCTCTAAGGTATATTCATTATTTAGTTTTTTAATAATGAGGCATTTGTATTGATTCGATCCATCTACATACGAAATTTCCCAATTAAAAATCCTAAAAGTAGAGTCGGGCGATGTCAAAATAGTGAGGCTCTTTACGCGATCGAAAGAGTGGCGAAAAGCATGTTTTTTATTTAAGTTGAACGAGAGTTCTTTTATTAGCAATTGATTGATGCTATCTTTTTCAATAGTCGGTAATTCTTGAAGGACAGCATTTGCAAGATATTCTATCCGATCTTGATCAATGATTTGATTTTCTGTTATGTCAACTGTACCAATACCTACACTGCTTTGGGCTAATAAATAGAATTGGGAGCAAAAAAAAAGTGCAATTGTTGACAGAATTCGCATATTCATAAATTTAGAATGTTAGCGTATATAAAACAACAATTGCACCGAAATCGTATAAAGTAACCACACTAAATGTGAAGTGCTTCTTTTTTAGATAATAATTCTTCTTTAGTCTCTCTTACGTCTGGATCATCAACACAACAATCTACAGGACATACAGCAGCGCATTGTGGCTCATCGTGAAACCCTACGCACTCCGTGCATTTATCAGGCACTATGTAGTAATAATCGAGGCTAACAGGTTCGTTTTCGACGTCGGCACCTATTACGTCACCCTTTGATGTTTTGAAATCATCTGATATTCCTGTTCCATCTGAAAATCTCCATTCTTCACCGCCTTCATAAATGGCATTGTTAGGACATTCTGGCTCACAAGCTCCACAGTTAATACATTCGTCTGTTATAATAATTGCCATTGAGGTCTAGTTTATGTTTGTAATTTTGTATCAAAACCAATGAGCAATTCAATTGGTTCAAATTAGGATGCAAAATTAACGTTTTAAGTATAAAATAGACATGAATTCAGAGACTAAAAAATCAACTCTTATAGCGTTAGGTCAATTCTTTAAGGAGAGTTTGAATTATAACAATGACAGTGCTTATCTGTTTGAAAACAAGATTCTTGAGCAAGAGATTATCATGGCTTCTAAATTTATTGAAACGGCTTACCGAGAAAATGGATGGTTTACAAAAGATTCTGTAATGGCAGTCTATGCGGCTTGGGCGAACTCTTTAGAGAAGAATAAAGTCGAGCAGTGGTTGGTTAATTACAATTTGGAAACGAATAAAAATCATAAAGTAGGGGTGATTATGGCTGGCAATTTACCTTTGGTTGGTTTGCATGACGCACTTTGTGTCATAATTAGTGGGAATATATTACATGCAAAGCTTTCTTCAAAAGATAGGAGTTTGATGCTGCTAGTTTTGAAGGTTATTAAAAAAATAATTCCAAACGCCGATCAAGTACAAATAGTAGAACAATTGAAAGATGTTGACGGCTTAATTGCAACAGGAAGCGACAATTCTGCTCGTTATTTTGATTATTACTTTAAAGACAAAAAACGAATTATTAGAAAAAACAGGACGTCAGTTGCGGTTCTAAGAGGGGAAGAAAGCGAAGATGACTTACTTGGATTGAGTCACGATATATTTCGACATTTTGGTTTGGGATGCAGAAATGTAACAAAGCTATATTTACCAAAAGGCTATGATTTAGATATCGTTTTTAAAGCACTATTCCATTATCAAGAAATAGGAAATCATAACAAGTACGCAAATAACTATGACTACAATAAAGCTGTTTATTTATTGAGTCAAGCAGAATTAATTGAAAACGGTTTTCTGCTGATGAAAGAGGACGAAGGAATTCATTCTCCGGTAGGAGTATTGTTTTATGAGTTTTACGATAATATGGAAGACGTTAAAAGAGTCATTGAAAATCTAAAAGATGAGCTTCAATGCGTCGTTTCTAATGAAGATTTGCCTCAAAGAGTTTCATTTGGTAAAGCGCAATCTCCTGAATTATGGGATTATGCTGATGGAATAGATACCATTGAATTTCTATTGAATTAATTGTCTATTGAAATTCGTAGGCTCCGGCATCGGGTAATCCGTCTGAAGACGGTCTATCATTTCCATTCAAATCTCGGGGGATACTGTTGCCAATTGTTATGTTTCCTATATTCCTAGCTTTCGAATTGTCATACAATTCAAAGTCTCCATCTTCTGCATCATTAAAAATTTCGTCAATAGGGTTTTTTAATATGTTTTGATATTTATTAGCATTGGAGGTATTTTCATCTGTTTTCAAGATAGAATTCAATACCGTAACATTTGAACTACCGTTGTTAATTACTTCGATATTAAATTCAGAATCGATAGTGCCATATATAATGGAATTCCGGATGGCTACATTAGGAGTATCTACAAATATAGAAGCGCCAACTGTATAGTTATTCTTTATGAATACGGAAGGTGTTTCTCTGCCAGTTCCACTTGCGTAATTTGCAAATGTGCAATGATCGAACCTCCAATTCCCCAATGCTTGTAGCACAGCATTGTATTCTCCACAGTTTGATATAACTGTATTTTCAGCTGCTAAATTAAAATAGGCTGAAAGAATGCCTATGCCAGAGCAATTTTTAATAATTGTATTCTTCAAGTTGAGATTACCTAACTCCGCCGGGTTGCCATTTAAGAATAAAGCTTCTGCTTGAATTCCAACAAAGGCATTCTGTATGACTGCAAAGTTAATATCATTGAAGGCACCTTCATTAATCCAAATCCGATCCCATTGTCCTGGTAGGTCTTCATATCCGGGTTCTAGTCTATCTCCTCTGAAAATAACGGGCTTTTGTTTTGTTCCACGCACTGTTAAAGAGCCACCACGGTATACCCACATTCCGCCACCATTGTGAAAATGGATTTTAGTACCTGCTTCAATTGTGAGCTTATCCAATGTATCGATAGCAATAAAACCATAAACTACAATTGGCAAACTATCTGTCCAAGTTACATCCACAGGCGGTACAGCGTCACTACAAGGTCCTGTTAAACAAGTAAAATCAGGTAAGCCACGGTTAAATGATGTTGGGGTGTAATAAATGGCATTTTGTCCCCATGCTGTTAATACAACACGCTGTTGATTGCCGTTGGTATTGAACTCTATATAATCCTCTATAACAAAAGGATTTAGAGCATTGCCTGGGTTAACTGTTACTTCTATAAAGGCGAATAAACTATCTTCTGCAGGAATTTCAAGATCCTGAATGTTATTTCCGGAAAGGCCATCAATATTGATTCGAAAAGATGAGTTTGTTCCACCATTCAGACGGATAGAGCTTATTTTAATGGTTTTCTTATGCGGATTGTAGATTCTGAAATTTTTGGTGACTGAACCAATAGTAGTAAATACCGTGTCAAATGAAATTGAATCAGTTGAGAATTCAAGTTTGGCGCTATTATCTTCAATAAAATCATCATCTCGTCTGCATGAGAAAATAACACTAACAACAAGTATTAAAAGAATAATTCGGGCAAATTTCATAAATGCAAATATATACCTACCAAACGAGGAAAACTTAGATTATTGCTTTACAAATTCCAAGATTTAAGTAAGCCAATCAGTTCATTTTGTATGGCAATGGTTTTGTCCCTTGCATACCACAATTGTACCTCCTTTACAAATTCACTGTAGTCTCCATTTTCTAGTTTTTTGAATTCCGTAACCATAAATTGTGCTGTTTCTGGCCGAGGGCCCCATGTGCCAATTATTTCTAAAGTAGAAGAATCCAAGGCAATTAATTTAGGAATAGAACGTCCTCCATTGGTTAAGAAAGCATCCATGAGTGCTAAATTTTCATCTCTTAAAACTAGTTTTAGATCTATATTGTTGGTGTGTTCTAGAAGTTTATTAAGCACAGGAATGTTTTGAGCAGCATCGCCACACCACCCTTCAGTAATAACCAAAAATGTCATTTCTCGAGTTAGTTTTTTTAAAACATCTTGAAGCTCTTGTTGCAATTGGATCGTTTTGTTCAAACGTTTCATCCGCTGAACATTCATTTTGCCATAACCTACCATCGCTTCACTCTGATTACCTCCAGTGGTTTTATCCTCAGCTAATAAATCTTGAAGCAAATTCATATAGGTGTCATAGCTCATTGCATTATTGAGCACTTCCTTTGTGATGATTGACTTGGTTTGAGTTTCCATGAGATAATTTTGTGCAAATTTAAGCCTGAATTTTGAGATAGTGGGTAACAAATACGACAGACTGAAAGGCTATTTTTGTAAAATATATATACCTACTTGTGAAACGACAATTTATTAAAACAGCAGATGGTTCAACTTCTATTTATTTGGAAGAAATGGATGAGCATTACCATTCAAAACATGGGGCAATAGTGGAATCTAATCACATTTTTATTAAAAATGGATTGTTATCTAAATCCGGGGTGAACGAAATTGCCGTATTTGAAGTTGGCATGGGCACAGGATTAAACGTGATGACCACCATCAAAGCAGCGCAAGAACATGAACTGATTGTCAATTACCACGCTGTTGAGGCTTTTCCAATAATAGAGGAGGAACTTAGTTTTATTAATTTTTCGGAACTACTTTCTATTGAAGAAGGCTTGTTTCGTAAAATCCATTCTGCTCCTTGGGAAAAGCCAGCTCAACTTATGCCGAACTTTAAACTCACTAAATATCAAACAAAGTTAAATGAGTTAGTATTGAAAACAGAACAATTCGATGTTATTTATTTTGATGCATTTGCCCCTGAAAAGCAAGGGGAAATGTGGTCAGAGGAGATATTTATAAAAATGTTCGATTCATTGAAACACGGAGGTAGTTTAGTAACTTATTGCGTGAAAGGAGTAATTCGACGTAGATTGCAAGCAGTTGGTTTTACTGTTGAAAAGCTAAAAGGACCTGAAGGGGGAAAGCGAGAAATGTGCAGGGCTTGGAAGATTTGAAACTGAGCGAAAAAAACGGTACGTGTGACAGACGATTGTGTGGCAAAAAGTATTAAGCAGGAAATGTATGAAGATTAGGTTAAGTAAAGCATCCTAATCGCTAACTGCTAAACTCTAAATAAAATGAAACCTGAATTAAAGCAAAAAATAGACGAAGCAAAGGCTAATAGAAAGGAAGTGAATAAATTTTTTGGCAAGATCGCAAAACGACCACCCAAGAATTTAGACGACATTTTCCATGAATTACATGATAAAGCTTTTGAAAAAATTGATTGTTTAGACTGCGCCAATTGCTGTAAAACAACTTCGCCAATTTTTTATGATAAAGATGTGGAACGTATGGCGGCTCATTTTAGAATAAAGCCTGCCAAATTTTTTGATGAATATTTAAAAACAGACGAAGACGGAGATCAAGTATTAAAATTATCGCCTTGCCCATTTTTGTTAGAGGATAACAAATGCATGGCGTATGACTCTAGACCAAAAGCCTGCAGAGAATTTCCACATACAAATCGTAAAAGAATGCATCAAATTCTAGATATAACTGCTAAAAATACTCGATTGTGTCCCGCTGTTGCACATGTAGTTTCTAATATGTTAAAGAGTTCTAAGACATAAAAAAACCTTGCTATTCTATATTAATAGAACTAACAAGGTTTTTTAAGGATTTAAATTTCCTTAACTAAAGTAATCTTTCATTCGGCCAAAGAAACCTTTGTCTTGTGCGGTTGGGCTTGGGACAAAATTTTCTGAATCTTTTAATTTCTCTATTATTCCTTTCTCCTCTTTAGAAAGTGTTTGAGGAGTCCAAACATTTACATTCACCATTTGGTCCCCTGTTCTGTATCCGTTCACATCAGGAATGCCTTTATTCCGAAGTCGTAGGACTTTTCCTCCTTGCGTTCCTGGCTCAATTTTTATTTTAGCCTTTCCGTTCACGGTTGGAACGGTAATGTCTGTACCTAAAATTGCATCTGGAAATGGGATGTATAAATCGTATAAAATGTTGTTACCATCTCTCTTTAATTCTTCATGTTCCTCTTCTTCAATTGCAACAATTAAATCTCCAGCTACGCCATTTCTTGCACCCATATTTCCTTTTCCAGAAACAGAAAGTTGCATTCCATCTTCCACACCTGCAGGAATTTTTAATTCTATTGTATCATCGTCTTTTACAATTCCATCACCATGACAAGAATTACACTTATTGGTAATTATTTTACCATCGCCACCGCATGTAGGGCAGGTTGATGCTGTTTGCATTTGGCCCAGAAAAGTATTTGTTATTCTGTTCACTTGCCCTGCACCTTTGCATGTATCGCAAGTAGTAAATCCGCCAGAGCCACCTTCAGCACCTGAACCGGAACAAGGATTACAACTGATGAATTTTTTTACTTTAATTTTCTTTTCAACTCCGTTGACTACATCTGCTAAAGTCATTTTAACCTTTACTCTAATATTACTTCCTCGGTTGACTCTTCGGCCTCCACGACCACCGCCGCCACCAAAACCGCTAAAGCCACCGCCACCGCCGCCACCGAATATATCACCAAACTGCGAGAATATGTCGTCCATATTCATTCCACCGCCACCGCCACCGCCGAAGCCGCCGCCGCCCATTCCTGCATGACCGAATCTGTCAAACTTGGCTTTTTTCTCGTCGTTGCTTAGAATTTCGTATGCTTCAGCTGCTTCTTTGAATTTATCTTCCGCTTCCTTATTATCAGGGTTCTTATCCGGATGGAATTTCAATGCAAGCTTTCTGTACGCCTTTTTTATTTCTTGAGCTGTAGCGCTTTTTTCAACACCTAATACTTCGTAATAATCTCTTTTAGACATGATTGGGTTTTATTTTCCTACAACTACTTTGGCAAAACGGATCACTTTTTCTTTCAAAGTGTAACCTTGCTCTACCACATCAACTACTTTGCCTTTTAACTCATCGTTTGGTGCAGGTATTTGAGTTATAGCTTCATGAATTTCGCTATCAAAATTGCTACCAATAATATCTGCCATTGGCTCTAATCCATTTGACTTAAAAATGTTTGAAAACTTATTAAAAATCAAATCAACACCTACTTTCAAACTGTCATAGTCTTGGCTGTCTTCCATTGACTTTTTGGCACGTTCAAAGTCATCCATTACAGGTAATAAAGCTTTGAAAATATCTTCTCCAGCTGTTTTATAAAGCTCTAATTTCTCCTTCTGCGTTCTTCTTCTGAAGTTATCAAATTCTGAATACAGCCTTAGGTGTTTGTCCTTTAATTCTTGAATTTCAATATCTTTCTTCTCAGTATCGCTTAATTCTTCTATAGGATTTGACTCCTCATTTGATGTAGCTTCTTCTTGTTCCAAAGTATTCTCAATCTTATCTTCTTGCTCTTCTACTGAATTTTTTTCGTCTTTCATGTTGGAAGTTTTTGTTATCCAAAGCTCCTTTTCAAATGCTTTGCCACGTTTGTTGATTGCCATTTTGACAGAATAAAAAGAGCTTAACAGTGGAATAACCAGTGGGCAATGCTGAGACTTATATATAATCTAATGCTGATGACATTAATTAAACAATATCAAAAACTACCTTGATAAGTTACAGTAAATAAAAAACGCCTAGATAAGTAAATCTAGGCGTTCAGCGTAAGTTATGTTCTGGTGTTTTATTTCAGTACTAAATTGTTCAAAAGCATTCCTAAATTCTGTCCTCTAACACTCGGTCCTTTTCCAACAATGATACCATCTCCATCAATTAAAATGGCAAAAGGTATGCCTCCAAATCTATAGTCAGCTCGTGGCGCCGTTTCCCACACCTTCAAATCACTTACATGATTTGCCCAACTCAATTTATCTTGCATAATTGCGTTTTGCCATTTTTCTTTGGATTTATCTAAAGAAACGCTGTAAACCGTAAAACCTTTCCCATTTTCAAATTTCGAATCTTTGAACTTATTATAAGTTGCAACCACATTTGGATTCTCTCTTCTACAAGGTCCACACCAAGCTGCCCAAAAATCAATTAATACCATTTTCCCTTTCAAATCAGATAAGGCGATTGCTTTGCCATTAGGATCGTTCAATTTAATTTCAGGTGCTTTATTTCCAATATTTAAACCAACCGTTACTTCCTTTCCATCAATGATTACTTTCTCTGTGGTGGTTGAAGAGTTGGTAAATGCTAATAGAGTCAACGACGATACTAGAACACAAACTGCTATATATTTATTTAATTTCATAATTGATATTTTTTTAATTAAAACACAAATGGTGCCGAATCCTAAAATTACACGAAAAGAACGATTCTAGAATTCAAAAATTGTTAAAAGAGGTCAAAAAAACAAAATTCCTACAATCCAACTTAATTGCCAGTGGTTCGTTTAATTTCTGCTCCAATTGCATTTAGACGTTCGTCAATTTTACCATAACCTCTATCAATCTGCTCAATGTTATGGATCAAACTTTTCCCTTTAGCCGACATAGCAGCAATCAAAAGTGAAACTCCCGCTCTTATATCAGGCGAGGTCATTTGAATTCCTCTTAACTTGTTTTGGTTGTTTAGCCCAATTACCGTTGCTCTATGCGGATCGCATAATATAATTTGCGCACCCATGTCAATCAACTTATCAGTGAAGAATAAACGACTCTCGAACATCTTTTGATGAATCAATACAGACCCTTTAGCTTGTGTCGCAACTACTAAAATAATACTCAGTAAATCTGGGGTAAAACCAGGCCAAGGAGCATCGGATATAGTCATGATTGAACCGTCAATAAAGGTTTCAATCTCATAACTCTCTTGAGCTGGGATATACAAATCATCTCCTTTAAGCTCTATTCTTATGCCTAATTTTCTGAAAGTATCGGGTATGATACCTAAGTCAGGGTAAGAAACGTCTTTAATCGTAATTTCGGATCCAGTCATAGCTGCTAAACCGATGAAACTGCCAATTTCAATCATGTCTGGAAGTACTCGATGAGTGCATCCTCCTAAAGATTCAACTCCTTCAATTGTTACTAAGTTCGAACCAATACCGCTAATCTTAGCACCCATTCGGTTTAACATTTTACAAAGTTGTTGCAAATAAGGTTCACAAGCCGCATAATAAATAGTTGTAGTTCCCTTTGCTAAAACAGCCGCCATTATAATGTTAGCTGTTCCTGTTACAGATGCCTCGTCTAAAAGCATGTAACATCCTTTTAGGTTATTCGCTTCAACTTTATAGAATTTATTCTCTTTGTTGTAAATGAATTTTGCTCCTAATTTCTGAAAGCCAATGAAGTGAGTATCTAGCCTTCTTCTTCCTATTTTGTCTCCACCTGGTCTAGGAATATAACCTTTCCCAAATCTTGAAAGTAAAGGACCTAAAATCATTACTGAGCCTCTTAGTCCTGAACCTTTTTTCTTAAACTCTTGGGTATTCAAGTATTCAATGTCAATTTCGTCTGCTTGAAAAGTATAGGTTTTACATCCGGCTGCTGTAGCTGAATTTGGAATTTCTGACACCTTTACACCTAAATCTTTCAATAAGTCAATCAACTTATTGACATCTATGATGTCGGGAATATTTTCAATGGTTACCTTTTCAGGAGTAAGTAGTACAGCACATAGAATCTGAAGTGCTTCGTTTTTTGCTCCTTGAGGAGTCAGGTCGCCTTTTAACTTTTTGCCACCGGTAATTTCAAAAGTTCCCATTGAGGTAGTATCGTTTTAATATTTCTTTTTTACTTTGTAATTCTTTCTTTTCGGATTCTGTTTTTTTCTGCCTTTGGTGTTGTTCGAACTAATTGCAGTGTTTCTAGGACTAATGTCTTTTGTGGCCATTAATTCTAAACCTTCTTTTACCTCTAACTTGCCTCGTGAAATTCTTTTAATATCTGAAATAATTTGGGCATCATCAACAGAGCTTCTACCCCAAGTTAAATAATGCTTCTTCATGAGGTTTGCGATAGATTCAATTAAAGCATCTTTTTCTTCGCCCTCTTCCATTTCAACAGCTGTGTCGATTAATTTTTGTGCGCCCAATCCATAATGCTTAAACCTTATGTTTCCGTCAGGATATACCATGCGGTTAGGTTTTTCCATAAACTGCTCAGGAGAAGGGGTAGGATATGGAGACTCTACATCCAATTTAAAATTGGACATGATGTGTACATGATCCCAAAGTTTGTGAGTGAAGTCAGGCACATCTCTCAAGTGTGGATTTAATTGTCCCATAACGTCAACTATGGCTAACACCATTTTATTTCGTTCTTCTTTGTCTTCTAATTTAATTGCATGATCAATCAATTGTTGAATATGTCTTCCATATTCAGGAATAATCATTTTAGAACGAGTTGTATTGTAATTCATTTGTTCTTTTATGTTCTCTGTTATTTTTATAGATAGGGGCTGATCGGAATAATATCGATTTAAACTTTCAATATTCTAAGTTTCGCAAATTTCAGTAGTAATTGCTTCTCTCCAACCGCATCAAATTTAATGGTAGCCTTTCGATTTGGTTCTATTCCTTCCATATCGGTAACCTCTCCTTTTCCAAAACGTAAATGCTCTACTCTCAAACCTATTTCAACTTTGCTAGCTGAAGCTGCAAATGTAGGGTCAACAGGTCGCTTAGAAGCGTCAATGCTCACCATTTTTTTGTGCGGTGGAATAATCTTTGGCTCGGGAACTTTTGGAGTTTTCTTTGTGACTTTCGACATACCTTTTTTTAATGTACTTCTATAATTTATTGGCTGAGTTCCGAAAAAATCACCTGATTCATTGTTAAACGAGCCTTTTGACTTTTCTGTTGGGGTATCATATTCCAAGAACCGATCATCAATTTCTTCTATAAAACGACTTGGTTCACAATAGATTAGGTTTCCCCAACGGTATCGACTAGCAGAATACGAAAGCCTTACCTCTTTCTCAGCACGTGTCAAAGCTACATAAAATAGTCGTCTTTCTTCTTCTAAATCCGGCCTCGATGAAAGAGACATCTGGGAAGGGAATAAGTTCTCTTCTAATCCAACAATAAAAACATAAGGAAATTCTAGCCCTTTTGCCGCATGAATAGTCATTAATGAAACCTTATTGTTGTCGCTTTTATCGTCCTTGTCAGTATCGGTTAACAGAGCAATATCTTGAAGAAAAACCGCTAGCGATTTTTCTTGCCCTTCTTCAATTTGTGGGCTATCTAAATCAATCGCTTTTGCAACGTCATCTTCAACAAATTCTTTTATCCCATTAAGTAATTCTTGAATGTTGTCATATTTGGCAACTCCCTCAGGAGTTTTATCTGAAAAAAGGTCATTCGTTAAGGTAGAAGTTTTAGCAATGTCTTCTACCAATTCATGAGCGTTCTTTTTAGTTGATAAGTTGTTGAAATTGCGTATCATGTCTACAAAGAACATGATCTTGTTTTTGGCACCACTTTGAATTTGGAATGCGCTAAAATTTTCGGAACTAATAATTTTCCAAATGCTTTTGTCTTCTGCATTAGCAGCGAAAATTATTTTATCTAAAGTAGTTTTACCAATTCCACGAGCAGGGTAATTAATTACTCTCTTTAATGCTTCGTCATCATCGGGGTTAATTGCTAATCTGCAATAACATAACAAATCTTTGATTTCTTTCCGCTGATAGAAAGAAGTTCCTCCGTATATACGATAAGGAACATCCTTTTTTCTAAGGGATTCTTCCATTGCTCGAGATTGAGCATTTGTCCGGTAAAGAATAGCAAAAGCTGAATTCTGCGCCTGATTATTATGTTTTAATTCAATGATGTTATTGGCAACTAAATTTCCTTCTTCATTGTCAGTTAGTGTTCGGCTCACTTTAATTCTCGCCCCTTCTTCATTGTCTGTCCAAACCGTTTTGTCAAGCTGGTCTTTGTTGTTATCTATAATATGGTTGGCAGCATTTACAATATTTTTTGTTGAACGATAATTCTGTTCTAATTTAAAAGTAACTGCATCTGGATAGTCTTTCTGAAAATTTAGAATATTTTGAATATTAGCACCACGAAACGCATAAATACTTTGTGCATCGTCACCTACTACACAAACATTCTCATTGAGAGCCGCTAACTTTTTTACTATAACATATTGCGAAAAGTTGGTATCCTGATACTCATCTACTAATATGTACTTGAATCTATGCTGATACTTATTCAAGGTTTCAGGAAAATCCTTCAGCAAGATGTTTGTCTTGAAAAGCAAGTCATCAAAATCCATAGCAGCCGCTTTAAAACAGCGTCTTTCGTATTCTTTATAAATTTCACCAATTTTAGGTTTGGCCATCTGCCGATCTTCTGCTTGTATAGTAGTATTGTTGTTGTACGCCGCTGCAGAAAGTAAATTATTCTTCGCCGATGAGATCCTATTTAGGACTAATCCTACCTTATATACCTTATCATCCACCCCAATATCTTTCATGATACCTTTTAATAGACTTTTAGAGTCCGCGGTATCATATATAGTAAAGTTGGAAGGGTAATGTAGTTTCTCAGCTTCGCTTCTCAGTATTCTTGCAAATACGGAGTGAAAAGTTCCCATCCATAAATTTTTAGCTTCTCCTTCACCAACAATTTTACCAATCCGATCTTTCATTTCTCGAGCAGCTTTATTGGTAAAGGTTAGCGCCAATATATTAAAAGGGTCAACTCCATTGTGCATCAAATGAGCAATTTTCATGGTCAGCACTCTTGTTTTTCCTGAGCCTGCTCCGGCAATAACCATGGTAGGTCCTTTCGAGCGCATTACTGCCTCTTTCTGTGAAGGGTTTAGTCCGTCTAAATAATCCATAGGACAAAGGTAGTGAAACAAGGTATCTCTGCTTTTATTCATGAATAAAATACGGGCGTAAGTTTTACACATGCACATGAAAAGGTGAATTGTGATGTAAGTATCATTTTTTTTTAAACAATTTGCCGATTTTTGTTGGGTTAAAATATATTCTCAATACCGCTCTCAGCCTCGTTTTAAAGATTTATCAACAATTGCTTTAAAAAAAAAGATTTCGTCGATTGATTTTAGAAAATAAACTATTACATTTGCGTCCCCAAAATTTGGGGCAAATATTACATTGACATATTTAAAAGCTTATGCCAACTATACAACAACTGGTAAGAAAAGGTAGAATTAAATTAGAGAAGAAGAGTAAGTCTGCTGCATTAGACTCATGTCCTCAAAGACGTGGTGTTTGTGTAAGAGTTTACACTACTACTCCTAAGAAGCCAAACTCTGCAATGAGAAAAGTTGCAAGGGTAAGATTGACAAATCAGAAAGAGGTGAATGCCTATATTCCTGGTGAAGGTCATAACTTACAAGAACACTCGATTGTGTTAGTAAGAGGTGGAAGAGTTAAGGATTTACCTGGTGTGAGATATCACATCGTAAGAGGAGCTCTAGATACTGCAGGTGTTGCAGGTAGGACTCAAAGAAGATCAAAGTACGGTGCTAAAAGACCGAAGAAATAATTATTAACCATCATTTAAGTAGGAAAAAATGAGAAAAGCGAGAGCGAAAAAGAGACCTCTACTTCCAGACCCTAAATTTCAGAGTCAGTTAGTTACAAGGTTTGTAAACAATTTGATGCTTCATGGAAAGAAGAGCATCGCCTACAGTATTTTTTACGATGCAATGGCAATCGTAGATGAGAAGGTAGAAGAAGGTGGACTAGAGACGTGGAAGAAAGCATTAATAAATGTAACACCAGCAGTCGAAGTTCGAAGTAGAAGAGTTGGAGGGGCAACTTTCCAAATTCCACAACCTATTAGAGACGATAGAAAAACGTCAATGGGTATGAAGTGGTTGATTCTTTATTCTAAGAAAAGAAATGAGAAGACAATGGCTCAGAAGTTGGCAAACGAATGTATGGCTGCTGCTAAAGAAGAAGGTGCTGCTCACAAGAAGAAAGAAGATACGCATAGAATGGCAGAGGCTAATAAAGCTTTCTCTCACTTTAGATTTTAATATCAGAAAGATTTAATAGCAATGGCTAAAAGAGATTTATCACTTACTAGAAACATCGGTATTGCTGCTCACATTGACGCAGGAAAAACTACAACTACTGAAAGAGTATTGTATTATGCTGGTGTAAGTCACAAAATTGGAGAAGTTCACGATGGTGCTGCAACCATGGATTGGATGGATCAAGAGCAAGAAAGAGGTATCACAATTACTTCTGCTGCTACTACTGTATTTTGGGAATATAGAGGACAAGAATATCACATCAATATTATTGACACTCCTGGACACGTTGACTTTACGGTTGAAGTGAATCGTTCGTTAAGAGTGTTGGATGGCTTAGTTTTCTTATTTTCTGCTGTTGATGGTGTAGAGCCACAATCAGAAACAAACTGGAGATTAGCCGATAACTATAATGTAGCTCGTATAGGATTTGTTAATAAGATGGACCGTCAAGGTGCTAACTTTTTAATGGTTTGTAAGCAAGTTAAAGAAATGCTTGGTAGTAATGCAGTGCCATTACAATTGCCAATTGGAGGAGAAGAAACATTTAAAGGCGTTGTTGATTTAATTAACAACCGTGGAATTGTTTGGAATGAGGAAGATAAAGGAATGACCTTCGAAGAAGTGCCAATTCCTGAAGATATGCTTGAAGAGGTCGCTGAATACCGTGAGAAGCTTTTAGAAGCAATCGCTGAATTTGACGACACTTTGATGGAAAAGTATTTTGAAGATCCAGATTCAATTTCTGAAAAAGAAATTTTGGCAGCATTAAGAGCAGCTACAATTTCAATGAAAATTGTACCTATGGTATGTGGTTCTGCCTTTAAGAATAAAGGTGTTCAAACCATGTTGGATTACGTGATGGAATTATTGCCATCACCAATGGATACAGAAGCTATTATCGGAACAAATCCTGATACTGAAGCTGAGGAATCAAGACTTCCATCAGTAGACGAGCCATTTGCTGCATTAGCATTTAAAATTGCAACAGATCCTTTCGTAGGTAGACTTTGTTTTGTTAGAGCTTATTCTGGAATATTGAATTCAGGTTCATATATCATGAACATGAGAACTCAAAGGAAAGAGCGTATTTCTAGAATTTTCCAAATGCACGCTAACAAGCAGAACCAAATTGATGCATTACATGCAGGAGATATTGGTGCATTAGTAGGATTTAAAGACATTAGAACAGGAGATACATTAACAGAAATAGGTAAACCAATTGTACTGGAATCTATGGACTTTCCAGATCCAGTTATCGGTATTGCTATTGAGCCAAAAACTCAAGCAGATGTTGATAAAATGGGAATGGCTCTGGCTAAGTTATCTGAAGAAGATCCAACATTAACTATTCACACAGACGAAGATTCAGGTCAAACTGTATTGAGCGGAATGGGTGAGTTGCACTTGGATATTATCTTAGATCGTTTAAAGAGAGAATTTAAAGTTGAATGTAATCAAGGAGCTCCTCAGGTTGCATACAAAGAGGCAATTTCAGAAACTGTTGAACATAGAGAAGTTTATAAGAAGCAGTCTGGTGGTAGAGGTAAATTCGCAGATATTTCTATTATAATCGGCCCCGTAGATGATGTAGAAGAGGCAGATGGTCTAGAGTTTATTGACAAAATTAAAGGGGGACGTATTCCAAAAGAATTTATTCCGTCTATTGAGAAAGGATTTAAAGATTCAATGAGCAATGGAGTTCTTGCAGGTTATCCAATGGATAGTTTGAAAGTAACATTGTTAGATGGATCATTCCACGCAGTGGATTCGGATCAATTATCTTTTGAATTAGCAGCTAAGATGGCCTTTAAGGAGGCTATTCCAAGATCAAAGCCTGTTCTTTTAGAGCCAATCATGAAGTTAGAAGTGGTTACTCCGGAAGAAAATATGGGTGATATCGTTGGTGATTTAAATAGACGAAGAGGTCAAGTTGACGGAATGGATGACAGAAACGGAGCGAAGGTGATTAAAGCTAAAGTGCCATTATCAGAAATGTTTGGTTATGTTACTGCTTTAAGAACGATGTCTTCAGGTAGAGCTACATCAAGTATGGAGTTCTCTAACTTCGACACCGCTCCAAGAGGAATAGCAGATGAAGTAATTGCAGTAGCTAAAGGAAAAGTACAAGCTTAATAACAAGAAAGTATGAATCAGAAAATTCGAATAAAGCTTAAATCATACGATTTCAACCTAGTTGATAAATCGGCTGAGAAAATAGTTAAAACTGTAAAATCTACAGGAGCTGTTGTTAGTGGACCAATTCCATTGCCAACGCAAAAGAGAATTTACACGGTATTAAAATCACCACACGTTAACAAAAAGGCAAGAGAGCAGTTTGAGTTATCTTCTTATAAAAGATTACTTGACATCTATAGTTCTACTTCTAAAACAGTAGATGCCTTGATGAAGCTTGAATTACCAAGTGGAGTAGACGTTGAAATTAAAGTATAAACAATTTTAAAGCAATAAAATGCCAGGTTTATTAGGAAAAAAAATAGGAATGACTAGTGTCTTTAGTACCGAGGGTAAAAACATACCATGTACAGTGATAGAGGCCGGTCCTTGTGTTGTTACGCAAGTAAAAACCGAAGAAACAGATGGCTACAATTCTGTTCAGATTGCATATGGCGACAAAAAGGAGAAGAATACTTCTGCAGCTATGATGGGTCACTTCAAAAAAGCAAATACTTCACCAAAACGAAAGTTGATTGAAGTTAAAGGCTATGAAGATAGAAAAGTAGGTGATGAAATTACAATTGACGTTTTTGAGGAAGGTCAATGGGTAGATGTTACTGCAACTTCAAAAGGTAAAGGATTTCAAGGTGTTGTTAAAAGACACGGATTTTCTGGAGTTGGAGATGCAACGCACGGACAACATAACAGATTAAGAGCTCCCGGTTCAATTGGAGCAGGTTCTGATCCATCAAGAGTGTTCAAAGGAACAAGAATGGCGGGTCAAATGGGTAATGCTAAAGTAACTGTTCAAAATTTGAAGGTTGTTAAGGTGTATGCCGAAAAGAACTTGATAGTAATTAAGGGCTCGGTGCCAGGTGCAAACGGATCGATGGTTTTCATCAACAACTAAAATACGGAGGATTAAGAAATGGAATTAAGTATTTTAAATAAAGACGGTAAGGCCGGCAAGAAAGTAAAATTATCGGATGCGATATTTGCTGTTGAGCCGAATGATCATGCAATCTATTTAGATGTTAAGCAGTACTTGGCTAATCAAAGACAAGGTACTAGTAAGTCTAAGGAGAGAGCTGAGATTTCAGGTAGTACTAGAAAGATAAAGAAACAGAAAGGAACTGGTACAGCCAGGGCTGGTAGTATTAAGTCTCCTTTATTCAGAGGTGGGGGTACAGTTTTTGGTCCAAGACCGAGAAATTATTCATTCAAATTGAATAAAAAGTTGAAGAATTTGGCTAGATGTTCTGCTTTTACGCACAAAGCAAAATCTGGAGATTTACTTATTTTGGAAGATTTCCAGATGGATGCTCCAAAAACGGCTGAGTTCTCTCAGATTATGAGCAACTTAAAATGTAATAACAAAAAAACATTATTGGTTGTTTCTGAATCAAATAAAAACATATATTTGTCGTCCCGAAATTTGCAAGGTGCCAAAGTGGTATCTCCTTTAGATGTAAACACTTACGATTTGGTTAACGCTAGTAAAGTAATTGTTTCACAGGGAGCATTAGAGAAAATAGAAAGTATTTTAAGTTAATAAATTGGTCATGAGTACATTAAAGAAACCTGTTATAACAGAAAAGATGACTGCCTTAACTGAGGAGTTAAACAGATATGGTTTTGTAGTGGATCACAACGCCAATAAATTACAAATAAAAACCGCAATCGAAGAGATGTATGGTGTTTCAGTAGGGAAAGTTAATACTATGAACTACAAAGGGAAGCACAAGACAAGGTACACGAAAACTGGTTGGGTAGAAGGAAGAACTAATAAGTTTAAAAAGGCGATCGTAACTCTTGCTGAGGGAGATTCAATTGACTTTTACAGCAATATTTAGAAATTGAGTAATGGCAGTAAAGAAATTAAAACCAACAACACCAGGACAGCGTCATAAAGTAGCGTCGTCTTTTGAGGATATAACCTCTGCAACTCCCGAAAAATCATTATTGAAAGGTAAGGGAAGAAAAGGTGGAAGAAACAATACGGGTAAAATGACCATGCGGAATATCGGTGGTGGTCATAAGAGACGTTACAGAACTATAGATTTTAAGCGTGATAAGTTTGGGATTCCTGGTAAAGTAGCATCTGTAGAATACGATCCGTATAGAACAGCACGTATTGCTCTTATCAACTATGTAGATGGTGAGAAAAGATACATTGTTGCACCAAAAGGAATAGAAGTTGGTCAAGAGATTAAATCAGGTAAAGGTGTAGAGCCAGAAGTTGGTAATGCAATGTATTTGTCTGAAATTCCTATGGGAACTGTAATTCATAATATTGAATTAAGACCGGAACAAGGAGCTAAAATGGCACGAAGTGCAGGTTCTTATGCTCAGCTAGTTTCTAGAGAAGGTAAATACGTTGGTATTAAGATGCCTTCTGGAGAAGTTAGATTAATATTAGATACATGTTTAGCTACTATCGGGATTGTTTCAAATTCTGATCATATGTTAGAAAGATCAGGAAAAGCTGGTAGATCTAGATGGTTAGGTAGAAGATCTAGAGTTAGAGGTGTTGTAATGAATCCTGTAGATCACCCAATGGGTGGTGGTGAAGGACGTTCTTCTGGAGGACATCCAAGATCACGAAACGGAATTCCTGCAAAAGGTTACAAAACTCGTGCACCTAAGAAATTATCAAGTAAGTACATCATCGAAAGAAGAAAGAAATAATTAAGATATGAGTCGTTCACTTAAAAAACCGCCTTTTATTCATTACAAATTAGCTCAAAGAGTTGATGAAGCGCAATCTTCTACTAAGAAGACTGTAATCAAGACATGGTCTCGAGCATCAATGATTTCACCTGATATGGTAGGTTTAACAATTGCGGTGCATAATGGAAATAAGTTTATTCCAGTATATGTAACTGAAAATATGGTAGGTCATAAGTTAGGAGAATTTGCTCCAACAAGAACTTACAGAGGCCATGGTGGTAAAAAGGATAAAGGCAAACGATAAATAAGACTTTAAGATGGGAGCACGTAAAAAAAATGCAGCTATAGTTGCAAAAGAGGCTAAGAAAACTAGAAGTTTTGCAATGTTAAATAATTGCCCAACTTCTCCTCGTAAGATGAGATTAGTAGCTGATATGATTCGAGGAGTAGAAGTTTCAAAGGCTTTGTCAATGTTACAATATAGTCCTAAGGAAGCATCTAATAGAATGGAGAAATTACTTCGTTCAGCAATTGCTAACTGGGAAACTAAGAATGAAGGAGAAAGACCTGAAGATAATCACTTGATTATTTCAGAAGTTAAAGTTGACAGCGCAAGAATGTTGAAAAGATTACGTCCTGCTCCGCAAGGAAGAGGGCACAGAATCAGAAAACGTTCAAATCACGTAACGTTGACTGTTGATAGATTAAAAGAAGAAAACTTAACAAAATAAGAGATACTCGATAATGGGACAAAAGACAAATCCAATAGCAAATCGTTTAGGAATCATCAAAGGATGGGACTCTAACTGGTACGGTGGTAGAAACTACGGTGATAAAATTGCTGAAGATGACAAGATTCGTCAGTATATCATGGCGAGGTTACAAAAAGCAAGTATCTCTAAAATAGTTATTGAAAGAACATTAAAGTTAGTTACTGTTACGATTAATTCTTCAAGACCAGGTATTATCATTGGAAAAGGTGGTAAAGATGTGGATATGTTGAAAGAAGAGTTGAAGAAATTAACTAAGAAGGATATTCAGATCAATATTTTTGAAATAAAAAGACCTGAATTAGATGCGAAGTTAGTCGCTGATAGTGTTGCACGTCAAATTGAAGGAAGAATTTCGTTTAGAAGAGCTTCAAAGATGTCTGTAGCGTCAACCATCAGAATGGGTGCTGAAGGAATTAAAATTATGGTTAGTGGTAGACTAGGTGGTGCTGAAATGGCAAGAACTGAGTTTTACAAGGAGGGAAGAATTCCTCTTCATACTTTCAGAGCCGATATTGATTATGCTTTATCTGAAGCTCATACTGCATATGGTAGAATTGGGGTGAAAGTTTGGATTTGTAAAGGAGAAGTATATGGTAAGAGAGATCTTTCACCAAATATTGTATCTAACAAGCCAGGACCAAAGTCACAACAAGGACGAGGTGGCTTCAGAGGCGGAAAGAAAAGAAATAATTAAGAGTAAAGGAGCAAGCTTAAAATAGAAGTAAAATGTTACAACCGAAAAGAACGAAGTATAGAAAGATGCAGAAGGGTCGCATGAAGGGTAATGCCGGACGTGGTAACCAAATTGCATTCGGAAGTTTTGCGATTAAGACTTTAGAAGAAAGTTGGCTAACTGCTCGTCAGATTGAAGCTGCGAGAATCGCAGTAACAAGATATATGAAGAGGGAAGGACAAATTTGGATAAGAGTTTTTCCAGACAAACCAATTACCAAGAAGCCTGCGGAAGTACGTATGGGTAAAGGTAAGGGAGCTCCTGAATTATGGGTTGCAGTTGCAAGACCTGGTAGAATTTTGTTTGAGGCTGATGGTGTTCCATTGGAAGTTGCAAAAGAAGCGATGAGATTAGCGTCTCAGAAGTTACCAGTGAAGACCAAATTTATCGTAAGAAGAGATTACAAAGGTTAATAAGCTATAGAGATGAAACAAACAGATATCAAAAACCTTAGTGTAGATGATTTAAATGAAAATTTAGCTGAGAAATCAGAAGTTTTGGCTAAGTTAAAAATGAATCATTCGGTTTCTCCATTGGAGAATCCAATGCAAATTGGTTCGGCTAGAAGAACAGTCGCTCGATTGAAAACAGAGATTAGAAAAAGACAATTGACACAAGCTCAAGAGAAATAAAGTATTCCGATGGAAAATACAAGAAACTTAAGAAAAGAAAGAATTGGAGTAGTCGTCAGCAACAAGATGGATAAGTCCATAACTATTGCTGTTGAGAGTAAGGTGAAACACCCTATGTACGGGAAGTTTATCAAGAAAACTTCTAAGTTCATGGCCCATGATGAAAAAAATGATTGCAGTATCGGTGATACTGTGAAAATCATGGAAACTCGACCAATGAGTAAGAACAAGAATTGGAGATTAGTAGAAGTAATTGAAAGAGTGAAGTAATTATGATACAGCAAGAATCAAGACTATCAGTAGCTGATAATAGCGGTGCAAAAGAAGTACTTTGCATTAGAGTATTAGGCGGAACAAAGAGAAGATATGCTTCTATTGGAGATCAAATTGTAGTTTCAGTGAAATCTGCAATCCCTTCAGGAAATATCAAAAAAGGAGCTGTTTCTAAAGCGGTTATTGTTCGTACAAGGAAAGAGATTAGACGTCAGGATGGATCTTATATTCGTTTCGATAATAATGCAGTTGTATTATTAGGTGCGGCAGGGGAAATGAGAGGTACTCGAATTTTCGGTCCTGTTGCTCGTGAATTGAGAGATAAAAAGTTTATGAAAATTGTTTCACTAGCACCTGAAGTACTTTAATAGGTTAATATAATGAAGAAGTTAAACATTAAAAAAGGTGATTCTGTAAGAGTTGTGGCCGGAGTTTCTAAAGGTAAAGAGGGAACTATCTTAAAGGTTATACCTTCTACTTCTAGAGTTATTATCGAAGGTGATGACATTAGGAAAGACAGTAAACACACAAAGCCAAACGCAGCCAATCAAGAAGGTGGCATCATTAAACAAGATGCATCAATTAACATTTCAAATGTAATGTTAGTAGATCCTTCAACTGGAAAGGTTGATAGAGTTGGTAGAAGAGAAGAGGACGGAAAGTCTGTTCGTTATTTTAAGAAATCTAAAGAGCTAGTTAAGTAATGGAGCCAAGATTAAAAACAATGTATAACGATGACATCAAAAAGAATATGATGTCTGCTTTCAACTACAAGAGTTTAATGCAAATTCCAAAATTGGATAAAATTTGCATAAACCAAGGAGTTGGTAAAGCCGTTGCCGATAAGAAGTTGATTGATTCAGCGATAACAGAAATGACTTCAATTGCTGGTCAAAAAGCAGTTGCTACTTTCTCAAAGAAAGATATTTCTAACTTTAAGTTGAGAAAAGGAATGCCAATTGGTGTTCGAGTGACTTTGAGGGGAGAGAGAATGTATGAATTTTTGGACCGTTTAATATCGGTGTCATTGCCTCGTACTAGAGATTTTAGAGGAATTAATAATAAAGGTTTTGATGGAAGAGGGAATTATACTCTTGGTATTAAGGAACAAATTATTTTCCCGGAAATTGATATTGACAAAGTGAATAATATTGGTGGTATGGATATCACATTTGTTACAACAGCTGCAACAAATGAAGAATCTAGAGCTCTTTTAAAAGAGTTTGGAATGCCGTTTCAAAAAAATAAAAACGAACAATAAGCCATGGCTAAAGAATCGATGAAAGCTCGCGAAAGAAAGCGCGCATTAATGGTTGAAAAGTATGCTGAAAAGAGAGCTGCTTTAAAGGCTGCAGGTGATTACGAAGGTTTACAAAAATTACCTAAGAACTCTGCACCAGTGAGAATGCATAATAGATGTAAAATAACTGGTAGACCTAAAGGATATATGAGACAATTCGGTTTATCTCGTGTAACTTTCAGAGAGATGGCAAGTTCAGGATTAATTCCTGGTGTTAAAAAAGCTAGTTGGTAAATTAATATAAGGAATTATGACAGATCCAATTTCAGATTTTCTGACAAGAATAAGAAACGCATCAAGTGCGAAACATAGAATAGTAGATATTCCAGCTTCAAACCTTAAAAAAGAAATGACAAAAATTCTTTTTGAGAAAGGCTATATATTGAATTATAAGTTTGTAGATGGTGAAAACCCTCAAGGTGTTATCAAGATTGCATTAAAATATCATCCTGTATCTAAGGTTCCGGCTATAAAGAGCCTTACCAGAGTAAGTAAGCCAGGATTGAGAAAATATGCTCCAGCAGGTAATTTACCTAGAGTAATCAATGGTTTAGGTATCGCAATTATTTCTACTTCAAAAGGTGTTATAACTGATAAAGAAGCGAGAAAAGAAAAAGTAGGTGGTGAAGTACTTTGCTACATATATTAAAATATAAGATTATAATAACATGTCACGAATCGGTTTAGCACCAATTGAAGTTCCTGCAGGTATAGAGATCACAATCTCTGACAAGAATGTTGTGAGTGTAAAAGGCCCAAAAGGGGAGTTGCACCAGAATGTAGATTCTAATATTACTGTAAAGAAGGAAGAAAATTCAATTGTATTAGAAAGACATTCTGAGCAAAAAGATCATAAAGCGAAGCACGGTTTATACCGTTCTTTAATTTTCAATATGATCGAAGGAGTAAATAATGGCTACAAAAAGGATTTAGAATTAGTAGGTGTTGGATACAGAGCTTCGAATAAGGGTCAGATCTTGGAGTTAAGTTTAGGATTTTCACACCCTATTGTATTGGAAATTGCTCCTGAAGTTAAAGTTTCAACTGCTTCTGAAAGAGGTAAGAATCCGATAATTACTTTAGAGTCATTTGACAAACAATTGATAGGTCAAGTTGCAGCAAAAATTAAGTCAATGAGAAAACCAGAGCCATATAAAGGTAAGGGAATTCGATTTGTTGGAGAATACATTAGAAGAAAAGCAGGTAAATCTGCTGCTAAATAATATATAGTTATGGCACTAACGAAGTCAAATAGAAGACTAAGAATAAAGAGAAGAATTAGGAAAGTAGTTACTGGTACTGCTGTTCGGCCTAGAATGTCTGTTTTCAGGAGTAATAAAGAAATTTATGCTCAGTTGATTGATGACAATTCTGGTAATACAATTCTTTCTGCATCGTCTACAGAAAAAGCGGTTGCTTCTGAAAAAGGGACTAAATTGGAAAAGGCTGGTCTAGTAGGTAAGTTAATTGCTGATAAAGCTACAAAAGCAGGAATTGATTCAGTAAGTTTTGATAGAAATGGTTATCTATATCATGGCAGAGTTAAGGCTATTGCTGATGGTGCTAGAGAAGGCGGATTGAACTTTTAATAAAGAGAAGAAATTATAAAGATATGGCTAACGCAAACACAAAAAGAGTTAAGTCTAGCGAAATCGAACTAAAAGATAAGTTAGTTGGAATTCAAAGAGTAACGAAGGTAACAAAGGGTGGTAGACATTTTAGTTTTTCTGCAATTGTAGTTGTTGGAAATGAAAATGGTATAGTAGGATACGGACTTGGAAAAGCTAATGAAGTAACAGAAGCGATTTCGAAAGGAATTGACGATGCTAAGAAAAACCTTATTAAGGTTCCTGTTGTGAATGGTACTGTACCTCACCAACAAGAAGCTAAGTATGGCGGAGCTCAAGTTTTTATTAAGCCTGCATCACATGGTACTGGAGTAATTGCTGGTGGAGCAATGCGAGCTGTACTTGAGAGCGTTGGTGTTCATGATGTATTAGCAAAATCTAAAGGATCATCAAATCCTCATAACGTTGTTAAAGCGACAATTAAAGCTTTACAAGAAATGAGAGATGCATATACTGTTGCAAAACACAGAGGTGTAGAACTTGATGTTGTATTTAACGGTTAAAATCGAAAGAAATGTCAAAGATTAAAGTGACCCAAGTAAGGAGTAGAATAAACAGACCTCAAAAGCAAAAACTAACGTTAGATGCTTTAGGTTTGACGAGAAACCAAAAAACAGTTGAGCATGAAGATACTCCACAGGTTTTGGGAATGATAAATAAGGTGAAGCACCTTGTTTCGGTAGAAAAAGTATAATTAGCTTAATAGATTATATCATGGATTTAAGTAATTTGACACCTGCAGAAGGTTCAGTAAAAAGTAAAGGTAAGAGATTAGGTAGAGGACAAGGTTCTGGTAGAGGTGGTACTTCTGCAAGAGGTCACAATGGGGCTAAATCTAGATCTGGTTATTCTAAGAAAATTGGATTTGAAGGTGGCCAAATGCCATTGCAAAGACGGGTTCCTAAGTTTGGTTTTACCAACATAAATAGAAAAGACTTTAAAGGTATCAATTTAGATACTATTCAAGCACTAGCTTCTTCGAAGAACATTGAAACTATCGATATTGATGTTTTAATTGAAAATGGTTTGGCTAGCAGAAATACATTAGTGAAGATTTTAGGTAGAGGTACTGTTGACGCAAAAGTTACTGTTAAAGCACATGCTTTTTCAAAAACTGCTAAAGAAGCGATTGAGTCAAAGGGTGGTTCTATTGAAACTATATCATAAGATATGAAACGTTTTTTAGAAACATTAAAGAATATTTGGACGATTGAAGATCTAAGAGTTAGAATTATTAATACTCTTGGATTGCTTCTTATTTATCGTTTAGGTTCATTTATAGTATTACCTGGTGTTGATTCAGCAGCTCTTGAAGTTGCGAATGCAAACAATGGTGGAGGTATTGCAGACTTGTTGAATTTATTTGCAGGTGGTGCATTTTCTAGAGCTTCTATTTTCGCTCTTGGTATTATGCCATATATATCCGCTTCAATTGTTGTTCAATTGTTAGGTATTGCAATTCCATATTTCCAAAAACTTCAAAAAGAAGGGGAAAGTGGAAGAAGAAGAATCAATCAGATTACTCGAATGTTAACTATTGCAATTGTAGGTTTCCAAGCTGGTCCTTACATTGCATCTCAAGTTCCTGCTTTTACACAAGCTGGTGCTATGGTTAGACCTGACGATGCATTTTGGTGGGTATCTACTGTAATCATTTTGATTACAGGAACGATGTTCGTTATGTGGTTGGGTGAAAGAATTACTGAGAAAGGGTTAGGGAATGGTATTTCCTTAATCATTATGATTGGAATTATCGCAAACCTACCTTTTGCTTTTGTTGCTGAATTTGCATCAAGAATAAATGGTGGTGGACTAGTTATTCTGTTGGTTGAGTTAGTCATATTGCTGCTTGTAATTATAGCTACAATATTGTTAGTTCAAGGTACTAGGAGAGTCCCAGTACAATTTGCTAAAAGAGTTGTTGGTAATAAACAATATGGTGGTGTTAGACAATATATTCCATTAAAAGTAAATGCAGCGGGTGTAATGCCAATTATTTTTGCACAAGCGATTATGTTTATTCCAATTACATTAGTTGGTTTCGCAGATACTGATTCTTTGTCAGGGGTTACTCAAGCTTTGAGTGATTTTACCGGATTTTGGTACAACTTGATATTTGCAATAATGATTATTGCTTTCACATACTTCTATACGGCAGTAACTGTGAATCCTAATCAAATGGCAGATGATATGAAGAAAAATGGCGGTTTTGTTCCAGGTGTGAAGCCAGGAAAAAGAACTGCCGAATTTTTGGACACGATTTTATCTAGAATTACATTACCCGGGTCAATATTTTTAGCCATTGTTGCTATTTTGCCAGCATTTGCTGCAAAAGCAGGCGTAAATGGACAGTTCTCTCAGTTTTTTGGAGGAACTTCATTATTGATTATGGTAGGTGTTGTATTGGATACGCTTCAGCAAATTGAAAGTCATTTGTTAATGAGACATTATGATGGTTTGATGAAGTCGGGAAGGATTAAAGGTCGTTCAAGTATTAACATGGCGGGATAAAGTCTAGTTATGTATTTGAAGACTGAAGAGGAGATTGAATTAATAAGAGAGAGTTCTTTACTTGTTGGAAAAACTTTAGCCGAAGTTGCTAAATTAATAGAGCCTGGTGTTGATACTGTAAAGTTAGATGCAATTGCAGAGCAGTTTATTAGGGACAACGGAGGTTTACCTGGTTTTAAAGGAATGTACGATTTTCCAAATACGTTATGTATTTCGATAAACGCACAGGTGGTGCATGGTATACCTACAAAAGATCCTTTAAAAAACGGAGATATTGTTTCTGTTGATTGTGGTGTATTGATGAATGAATTTTACGGGGATGTAGCATATACATTTGAAGTGGGAGAAGTTTCTAAAGAGATAAAACGTTTGTTAGATACTACTAAAGAGTGTTTGCAAGCTGGCATCGCTGCCGCCACAGCAGGAAATAGAGTTGGAGATATTGGATATGCTGTGCAGAGTGTTGCAGAGAGTAAAGGATATGGAGTGGTAAGGGAGTTGGTTGGTCACGGATTGGGTAAGAAGTTACATGAAGATCCGCAAGTGCCAAACTACGGAAAGAGAGGTCAAGGAGCCAAATTGAAAGAAGGATTAGTTATAGCTATAGAGCCAATGATTAATATGGGCAAGAGACATGTAAGGCAAGATGATGATGGATGGGCTATCGTAACAAAAGATGGTATGCCTTCTGCACATTTTGAACACGATGTAGTGGTGAGGAAAGGGATGGCAGAAGTGCTGTCAACACATGAGTTGATTGAAGAAGTATTAAGAAAAAAGAATAAGTAAGAGTAAATGGCAAAACAAGCGTCAATAGAGCAAGATGGTACAGTAACAGAGGCATTATCAAATGCTATGTTTCGAGTGGAACTAGAAAACGGGCACATTATAACAGCACATATTTCAGGTAAAATGAGAATGTATTATATTAAACTATTGCCAGGAGATAAAGTAAAGGTTGAAATGTCGCCATATGACTTAACAAAAGGAAGAATCACTTATAGATACAAATAGAATTTGAATAGTAAACTTCAGTTTTATTAGTGTAAAATAAATCAAGACAGATGAAGATAAGAGCATCAATTAAGAAAAGAAGTGCTGATTGCAAAATCGTTCGAAGAAAAGGACGATTATATGTTATTAACAAAAAGAATCCAAAGTTCAAGCAAAGACAAGGATAAAAAAACATTATTTATGGCTAGAATAGCAGGTATTGATTTACCAAAAAACAAGCGAGGAGTAATAGGTTTAACCTATATCTATGGAATTGGAAGGAGCTCAGCTCAATCGATTCTCGACAAAGCAAGTGTTAGTGTTGACAAGAAAGTTCAAGACTGGGATGACGATGATTTAGGAAAAATTAGAGAGCTCATTACTGATGAGTTTACTGTTGAAGGTTCTTTAAGATCTGAAGTTCAATTAAACATTAAGCGATTGATGGATATTGGATGTTACAGAGGTGTTAGACATAGATCAGGTCTACCATTAAGAGGACAGAAAACAAAAAATAATGCTCGAACGAGAAAAGGTAAAAAGAAAACAGTTGCTAACAAGAAGAAGGCTACTAAATAAATAAGCGAATAACGTTTTACAAGATGGCAAAATCTACACAGAAAAAGAAAAAGAGCGTAAAAGTCGAATCAATTGGTGAGGCTCACATTCATGCATCGTTTAACAATATCATTATCTCTTTAACCAATAAGAATGGCCAAGTTATTTCTTGGGCATCTGCTGGAAAAATGGGATTTAAGGGTTCTAAGAAGAATACTCCTTATGCTGCTCAATTAGCTGCAGAAGAGTGTACAAAGGAAGCTCATGATTTAGGTTTAAGACGAGTTAAAGTTTATGTTAAAGGACCTGGTTCAGGAAGAGAATCTGCAATCAGAACCATTCATAACAACGGTGTTGAAGTTACCGAGATTATTGATATTACTCCTGTTCCTCATAACGGTTGTCGTCCACCGAAAAGAAGAAGAGTTTAATTGTAAAGCATAAAATAGAAGAACAATGGCAAGATATAGAGGCCCTCAATCGAAAATTGCAAGAAAGTTTAAAGAGCCAATCTTTGGACCTGATAGAGTTTTAGAAAAAAAGAATTATCCTCCTGGTCAACACGGACCGAATAAGAGAAGAGGTAAGCAGTCGGAATATGCTGTCCAGTTAATGGAAAAGCAAAAGGCGAAGTATACTTATGGAATTCTAGAAAAGCAATTTTCTAATTTATTTAAAGAGGCATCTAGAACAAAAGGTATTACAGGTGTAAACTTGTTACAACTTTGTGAATCTAGACTTGATAATGTAGTTTACAGGTTAGGCTTAGCTTCAACTAGAAGAGGTGCTAGACAAATGGTTGGACACAAGCATTTATTGGTAAACGGAACTGTAATGAACATTCCTTCTTACTCTTGTAAAGAAGGTGATGTAATCGAAGTAAGAGAAAGATCCAAATCTTTAGAAGCATTAAACGAGTCATTAGCTAACAAAAGAGAACAGCATGATTGGTTAGAGTGGAATTCTCAAGATATGAAGGGTAGATTTGTTAATGCACCTGAAAGAGCTCAAATTAATGAGAACATCAAGGAGCAGTTAATTGTAGAACTTTACTCTAAGTAATAACATTCTAAATAAATAATATATGGCAATTTTAGATTTTCAAAAGCCTGACAAGGTAATCATGATTGAATCGAATAACCAACATGGTAAATTCGAATTCAGACCGCTAGAACCAGGTTATGGTATTACAATTGGTAATGCGATTAGAAGAATTTTGCTTTCATCGCTTGAAGGGTATGCTATTACTGGTATCAAGGTTGAGAATGTAGATCACGAATTCTCTACAATAGATGGTGTAGTTGAAGACGTAACATCGATGATTTTGAATTTGAAGCAAGTTCGTTTCAAGCAACAAATTGAAGGTACAAATACTGAGAAAGTTAATATTTCTGTTTCAGGTCAAGATAAATTGACTGCTGGAGATATTGGGAAATTTACTTCAGCGTTTCAGGTTTTGAATCCGGATCATGTTATTTGTAACATGGAGCATTCGGTTAAGATTCAAATGGAATTAACAGTTGAAAAGGGGAGAGGATATGTTCCTTCTGAAGAGAATGATGTTGAAGATGCTGTAGTTGGATTTATTCCAATTGATTCTATCTTTACTCCTATTAAGAATGTAAATTATAGTATTGAGAACTATAGAGTAGAAGAAAGAACTGATTATGAGAAATTAGTTTTGGATATCGAGTCAGATGGTTCAATTCATCCAAAAGAAGCGTTGAAAGAAGCTGCTACCATCTTAATTCAACATTTTATGTTGTTCTCAGATGAGAAAATTGCTCTTGAAACGGAAGTGAAATCTGCTGTTGAGGAATTTGATGAAGATTCTTTACACATGAGGCAATTATTGAAAACTCGTTTAATTGATATGGACTTATCAGTTAGAGCTTTGAATTGTTTGAAAGCTGCTGATGTTGACACTTTAGGTGAGTTAGTACAATTTAATAAATCTGATTTATTAAAATTCAGAAACTTCGGTAAGAAGTCATTAACTGAGTTAGATGAATTAGTTGAAAATAAAAACTTGACTTTCGGAATGAACGTTGCGAAGTACAAATTGGATAAGGATTAAGAATTATGCGACACGGAAAGAAATTTAACCACTTAGGCAGAACAAGATCTCACAGAAAAGCAATGCTTTCTAACATGGCTTGTTCTCTAATACAGCACAAAAGAATTAACACTACAGTTGCTAAAGCAAAAGCTTTGCGAGTTTATGTTGAACCTTTGATTACTAAATCAAAGAATGATTCAACACACTCAAGAAGGGTTGTATTTAGACTGTCTCTTATACACATCTCCGAGCCCACGAGACAGGCAGAAATCTCG
>OJDV01000144.1_pt1 | contig 32229 bp, 30 predicted proteins | sample 1592911 | NCBI WGS metagenome assembly OJDV01 (sample SAMN05416860, study PRJEB24817) | seawater metagenome | isolation source: Sea water | place: Canada:Atlantic | collected 2013-11 | reverse complement strand
ACGAGATTTCTGCCTGTCTCGTGGGCTCGGAGATGTGTATAAGAGACAGGAGAGAATCCGATAATTATGAATTTTAGAAATCTATTTCGTTAGGAGTTACAATTTCGGAGCAATTGTATATAACTGGTTATATCCAAACTAATACTTCCTTTTTTAAGCACTATATTCCGGATATCCCAATGTTTGTTCGTTTTTACTACTCGTAAATTTAAAGAAAATATATATAAGTTTCTATACGTATAACTACGTACACAGTAGATACCAAAAAAGAGCCATTACATCAAGTTACAGCTCTTTTAAATATATGTTTTAGTGTATTATTCTATAATACCACCACAACTTACTCTAGCACCAGCAGCACCAGATGGCTGAGACGTAAAATCATCTGTACCTTGATGTACGATGATTGCTTTTCCTAAGATGTCTTTGGTAGCGTCACCACAGCCAATACACCACTCATTAGTGATTTTAGTGATGGTTCCACGACCTTCTGCATTAGCTGTAAAGTTGCCAATGTCTCCTTTGTGATAGCCAGCTTCATCTCCCCATTTTCCGTGCGGCTGAGCCGTAGGATTCCAGTGTCCACCAGATGATTTTCCATCATCAGAAGAACAATCTGCTTTGTCATGAATATGAATCGCGTGTTCTCCAGGTGTTAATCCACTAAGCACAGCAATCATAGTAACAATGCCTTCTTCTTGAGTAAACACAAGATTACCAGTAGCAGCACTTCCGCTTTTAGAGTCTAAACTCATAGTGACTTTTCGGTTTTCAGAATAGTAAGCTGGTTTTTCAACTGTTTCAGATGCATCGCGCGTTTCTGTAACAGCTTCTGTTGCTTCAACTGCTTCTTCAGTAACAGTTTCTGTTTCTTTTTTATCGCTTTTACAGCTTACAAATAGGCAAACTGCAACAAGTGCAAGTCCTAAAATTTTGTGTTTCATGGTAAAGTGTTTTAGTTGTTAATTCCAGTTTGAAAGATACTGATTATTTAATTCGCACTAAAATAAAGTTTATATCTATATGATAAATGTCATTTTTATTCTGAAGGCTAGCCAATACCTTTACAGTATAATTAAAAGGTATGATTTACTGTAGTTAGTAATAAGCTTAAATATAAACCACTAAAACTTAAATTATGAATAAAATAATAGTACCAATTGACTTTTCTATACATTCAGAATATGCACTTGAAACTGCTGCAATTTTGGCAAAGAAAAATAATGCCGAAATTTTAGCATTGCACATGTTAGAAATGGCTAATAATATAATTTCAGATTCTAATGAGGATCAACAAATGCAAACCGTATTCTTTATGAAACTTGCCGAAAAGCGATTTCAAGAGTTTTTAGAAAGAGACTATTTAAAAGATGTAAAGGTAACGCCTGTTGTAAAGCATTTTAAAGTCTTTCGTGAAGTTAGTGATGTTGCCGAAGAACACAATGCAGATATCATTGTAATGGGTTCTCATGGTTCAAGTGGTCTTACCGAAATATTTGTAGGTTCGAATACTGAAAAGGTCGTAAGACATTCTAATATTCCTGTGCTTGTCGTAAAGCAGAAACCAGTTAATGTAAACTTTGAAACGGTTGTTTTCGCTTGTGATTTTTCAGAAGCAATGGTAAAACCGTATTTAAATGCGTGTCAGTTTTTTGAAAAATCTTCTTCTAACTTAAGACTCTTATATGTGAACTTACCAGGAGAGCGCTTTAAAAGTTCTGCCGAAATGGAAGCAACTGTAGCAAAATTTCTTGAAAAGGCAGATGGCAACTTAAATAAGATTAACGATATACAGTATATATCAGATTATACTGTAGAAGAAGGTGTGCTCACTTTTGCGAATCTCGTTGGAGCTGATTTGATCGCTGTACCAACACATGGTCGCAGAGGAATTTCACATTTTTTTAGTGGAAGTATAGGCGAAGATATCGCTAATCATTCAACCTTACCAGTGATTACATTTAAGATCTAATAGTGTTGAAGTATAAACAAAGAAAAAGAGTTAGTTTCCTAACTCTTTTTCTTTGTTTAAATGTTAAGGTTTAAAATTGTTCAATCAAATAGTTGATTAAATCTGTAGTTGTTACAATACCTACAAGTTCTCCATTATCAACAACAGGTAAAGCATGGAATTCTTTTTTAGCTAATATTACAGCAACGTCTTTAATCGTAGTGTCCGAAGTAACGGTCACTACATTTTTTGACATGACCTGACTAATAGTAAACATATTATATACAACTGTATCGACTTCAGTTTCGTCTTCGTTTGAAGCATCAGCAAAACTAATTCTTAGTAAATCGGTATAACTTAACATACCAATAATAACGTCTCCTGCTACTACAGGTATATGTCTTATACGATGTTGTTTAAATAGTTTTTCAGCAGTTTCCAATTCATCTGTTCTATTTACTGCAATGATGTTTTTGGTCATTATTGTTGACACTGGTGTACGCTTTCTCATGATTATTAGGTTTTAAATTCACTATTAAAGTTAGAGGAATACGCTCCAAAAAACTATGATAAAAATCATATTACCTGCGCAACTAATGCCTTAAATTTGAGAATAGTGCATAATAATTATGGGATCACAATCTGTAAAACCAATTACGAATAAAATTCAGAGAAAGCAGTTTATAAATCATTTGCTAAATGATATAGAAGCGCTAGACATGATGATTAAAACGGATGCCTTCGAAAAAGGCGTTCAGCGTATTGGTGCAGAACAAGAATTGTGTATTGTAGATCGGTATTACAGACCTTCTTTTAATGCCTTGGAAATTTTAGAAAAAATTAATGATCCACACTTTACTACTGAGTTGGGTCTTTTTAATGTCGAGGCGAATTTAGATCCATTGGTTTTAAATGGAAACTGCTTTTCACAATTAGAAAATGACCTTTATAATTTAATAGATAAAGCTCATAAAGCTGCTGAATCTATAGATTATAATAAAATCATACTCACCGGAATTTTGCCAACCTTTAAACGTAAAGATCTTGTGTTTGAAAACATGACACCACATGAACGTTATAAAGTACTTAATGATGTGATGAAGAAAGTACGAGGTGACGACTTTAGAGTAAAAGTACGAGGAGTGGATGAACTTATTTTAGATCACGAATCTATTTTATTTGAAGCTTGTAATACGAGTTTTCAAGTGCATTTACAAATTGATTTAGATAACATTGTAGATCAGTATAATTGGTCGCAAGCTATTGCTGGCCCTGTATTATCTGTAATGACGAATTCGCCTATGCTTTTAGGAAGAGAACTTTGGAGCGAAACGCGAATTGCCTTATTTCAGCAAAGTATAGATTTAAGAAATACATCACAATTACTCAGAGAACAAAAGGCACGTGTAAACTTCGGAAATGATTGGATTAGAGATTCAATTTTAGAAGTATTTACTGATGATGTTGCACGATATACACCTTTGGTGACCGCAGATTTTTCTGGTAATCCTATTGAAGATTTAAAAAACGGAATTAAACCAGATCTTAAAGCCATTGGCATACATAACGGAACATTGTATAAATGGAATCGAGTGTGTTATGGTGTTCATGAAAATGTTGCGCATCTGCGAATTGAAAATAGATACATACCATCTGGACCAAGTATTAAAGATGAAATTGCCAATTCCATGTTTTGGGTTGGTGTCATGCTAGGAATGCCTGACGATTGTAAATCGATATGGAAACGTATGGCATTTAAAGATGCGAAAGGAAATTTTATAAAAGCTGCAAGAACTGGTTTGGACACTTATTTTAATTGGTTTGGCGAAGGTATTTCGGCAAAAAAATTAATACGATTGGTACTATTACCAATGGCTCATGAAGGATTATTGAAAGCAAATATAGATGAAAGGGATATTGCCTTTTATCTTAATATCATAGAAGATCGCGTTGAAAAAAATACAACTGGTAGCAAATGGTTAGTAAGAAGTAGTAGAATGCTTCAAGAGAAAGTATCAAGAGAAGAAGCTAATATATTATTAACCTATCATATGCATAAAAATCAACTTGATAATTTGCCTGTTAGTGAATGGGAATTAGCAAAACCTTTGGCAAGGGAAGATGCGAGTTCAAATGATAGAGTTCATAAAGTAATGTCTACACAAGTGTTTACTGTCAATATAAATGATTCGATGAGACTCATTAAGAATATCATGCAATGGAAACAGATTCATCACCTTCCTGTCATAAATGATGATCATAAAATTGTCGGAATTATTTCAGCTAGTGATATTTCTGATGTGGATAAGTTTGATGACAATTCTGCATCTCAGGTCATGAAAAAGGATATAAAAACAGCATATCCAGAGATGCTTCTCGAAGAGGCTAAATCGCTTATGCTCGAAAATAATATAAGATGTTTACCAATCTTAGATCATAATGAATTAGTAGGTATTCTTACCAAAACAGATATAGATAAACTTGATTTATAACACATGAATAAAGAGGCTAGTGAACCGATAACAGATACAGCTAAAGATAGAATTTTCTATAGTCAACGAAATGATATCTATAATACAACATTGATTTGTATTGGTGGAATTCATGGTAATGAACCAGCAGGTGTATACGGATTGCATAAAGTGATAAGCGAAATTGTTGTAAATGACATTATATTTAAAGGTAATTTTTATGCATTATTAGGCAATATGAATGCTTTAAAAACTGGAGTGAGGTATAAGGACTATGACTTGAATAGGCTTTGGACGACCTATGAAATTGAATCTTTAAGAGATGACAATCAATACGAATTTGAAGAACAAAAGGAGCAGTACGAATTATATATGACGATTAAAGATATTTGTAATGCTAATAAAGGTGATTTTGTGTTTATTGATTTACACACCACATCGTCGCCAACGGTTCCTTTTATAACGATTAGTGATTCGCTAAATAATAGAAATTTAGCCGATAAGTTTAACCTTCCAATTGTTTTGGGTATCGAAGAATATTTAGAAGGACCATTACTATCATACATTAACGAATTTGGTCATGTATCATTAGGTTTTGAAGCTGGACAACACGATGATGAAAAATCAGTATTGTATTGTGAAGCTTTTATATGGCTCGTCATGGAAAAGTTAGGATTGGTTTCAAAAAATCAGTTTTCTTATAAAAGTTCAAGCAGATTAATGAATATTGAAAGAGGGTTTTATGAAATTATTTACAGACATTCTTTATCGTATTCTAATCAGTTCAAGATGAATCCTGGTTTTAAAAATTTTAAACCAGTATTGAAACATCAGTTACTAGCGAATGAAGGTGGTAGAGATATTAAAAGCCCATTTAACGGATTGATTTTTATGCCATTATATCAAAAGCAAGGAGAAGACGGCTTTTTTGTGGTTAGGAAATTATCTAAATTTTGGTTGGTACTTTCTTTAGTATTACGGAATTTGAAATTTCATCAGTTTTTAAGATTACTTCCAGGTATTAACAAGCATCCAGAAAACGATTATTGTTTAATTGCCAACAGAAGAATCACCTTGTTTTTAACGACTAAAATATTTCATTTATTCGGTTATAGAAAGAAGTTAATTATAGATGATAAAATTCATTTTATCAAACGTGATCGCAAAGTGATTCCTTTTATTTAGACTTTATTTTCGTCGCATTTTTCCAGTTATTTCTTCAATGTTTAATACAAATACAATTGGTAAATCATTCTTTGCGATTTTTGCTGAAAATTCGCTAATAAAGTTCAGGTCTCTATGTTCCTTATTTAAAATAATGTCTTTAATACCTAATGAAAAATCATGAAGTAAGGCCTTTGCATTACTGCCTTCAAATTCTTCATAACTACCATGTACAGCAATTGATTTCCATTCATCTACAGAGGTTATATCTGAAACTTCTAATGAAATAGGCGTATGTTTTCTCATGGCAACAATTTTATGTCCTTCACCAGAATAGCAAATAACTCTATTGTCTTTAAAGAAATATGTAATTGGAATTACATAAGGTCTTTCTCTATAAATATAGCCTAAATGACCAATATAGTTTTGTCTTAAAATGAGTTCGCAGTCGTCTTTGTCTAAATTTCTAATCATGACTAATAATGGTTTAAATTAAATTTTTCTTGTGTGAAATATCATTAAAGGCACTTTAATAACCTTACTTAATTCTAGAGCTGGCGACTCCGTAAAAAACCGTTCTATAAAATTTTTATCATGTACAATTAAGCCAGTCATATCAATTGCATTTGTTTTGAGATAGTTAGTGACAGCTTGATAAAAAGAGGTTTCTTCTTCAACGGAGTACTTACAATTATATCCATTTAAGTCCTCTTGATCATTTGAAATACTATTTATAGTTTTATTTTTCACACACACTCTTAAAACATGAAGCTTGAGTTTATAGTTTGTTGTAAAGTTGCTTATTGTTTTGAGTTGTTCACTTTTAATAGCATCATCAAACTGTAAAGGCAACAAAAAAGCAGAAATTGGTTTATACGTATAACCATTGGGCACTATTAGTGTTTTACAAATAACTTGTCTAATCACATTAATGGCATTGCTTCCAAAAACGACTTCAATTGCACCTGTAACGCCATTTGATCCCATGACGACATAATCTATGTTATGACGTTCTATTGCTTGTTTTACAGCATCTGTAAATACGTCAAAATCAACAATGATTTCAAATGTATGCTTTGGGTTATTATAGCTGCCTTCTAAATCTTCAACAAGAGTTTTAAGCTTTTGTTTTGGGACTTTAGTAAACGATTCATAAATGTTTTCAGTAGGAGATGTCATTAAATCGTCGGAAATAAATGAACCAGCTTTATGAACATGCATAATATGAAAAACACATGTTTTAGATTGGAAAAAACGCATAGCATAGTGTATCGCATTGGTTGCGCTATCTGAAAAATCTGTAAGTAATAGTATCGTTTTCATCTGTAGTGGTTTTATTAACTATAAGTTACAGAATTATACATAAAAAAACTATGATGTATGTCAGTTTCTCAAATAGAAGTATTGCGATTAATGACAATCAATAGTACTAGTAGCAATATCAACTATTGGAGAAGGAGAGAGGTAAGGAATTCCTAATCCCATACCACGAATAATGAAGAGTAAGCCAATAATGATAACAAAAACGGGAATGACTTTTTGAATACGTTGCTTAACAGTCGTATTTAAAAACTTTCCTAAATAAATAGCAGTTGTCATCAACGGAATTGTTCCCAATCCAAATAAAATCATATATAGGCTACTTTCAAAAGCGCTAGTCATGGTTAATGATGCAAAAACTGCCATATACACTAAGCCACAAGGTAAAAAACTATTTAGAAAACCTATAGTTAAAAATGTATCGGCAGCCTTCTTTTTTAGAGCTTTACCTAATGATGATTTTACTTTTGAAATGATTTTATACAACGGTTTAGAGAAGTTGTATGTATTAAAAGTTTTGGCCGGAATAAGAACTACAATAATCATTAAAACACCAATCGCTATTGATAACTGTTGTTGAATACCAAAGATGTAAAAACTCTTACCTATGAGTCCGAAACATAAACCAATTAAGGTATAACCAATTAGTCTGCCAATGTGATAGGTGGTAATCTGAAATACTTTTCTAAAAGAATTACTTCTGTCTACAGGTAGCATAAAGGCAATAGGACCGCACATTCCAACACAGTGGAAACTTCCTAATAAACCAAATATGAGTGCAGACCATAACATTTAGTAAATGATTTCTTTTTTGTACATATAAGATTTTCCGTTATATTTCCAATCAACTTTAATGTTCCAACGACCATCCAACAAACGATCGTCAGGTATGAGCAAATTGTAGTTAGACAATGAAATTGAGCTTTCAAAGTCCACTTGTTTGTTAGATGGTCTATATAGGAACACTTTTCCTTTTATGTTTTCTTCTTTTAGATCTTTAGGAAAAGAAATAATTAAGCCTTCATTGGTGCGTTTCCAAGTAATATCTGTAGCTAAGTTTTTAGAGTTTTCCTTTTTATTAATATCGTTTTGATACTCTAACTCTGCTTTATAATAATTTTCTGTAACAAGATCATGATTTAGTGATTTGTCTGTATGCATACTCACTACGAAATACATGATAAAGCATATAAATGCTATAAAAGCTAGTACGATTCCTGTTCCCCAATTTATTTTCATAACATACTATTTAATTATAACTTCTTGGTCCTAAAAAGTTAACGGTTGTTGTTTCAATGAGTTCTTCACCACTGTAAACTTCTATCATTAGTTTATTCTTATCACCTTTAAGTTCACTTTTATCAATTTCTATAAATAAGGTGCCTTCTGCTAATCCTTGTCCTTCAACTTCTACCTTACCTGTATTAGAAACCAATTTGATTTCTCCTTTGTATTTTCGTAATTTGAAATTTACATCTTCAATTTTTTCAGTGGTCTTATTAATCAGCTTATAGGTAAATACATTACTTATTATGGTTTCTCCTTTGTGCTCATAAAGTTGGCCTGGTAATCGTAAAACTCTAGCCTCAACATCATTTCTTAGAAGGAGCATTCCAATTAAAACACCAATCAAAATGAATAAAACAGCTGTATAACCTTTTAATCTTGGTGAAAATTCGAATTTCTCTTTTTTCTCAATATTTTCTTCACTTGCATATCTAATCAACCCTTTAGGAAGATTAATGCTTTCCATAATGTGATCACATTCGTCAATACAAGCTGTACAGTTAACACATTCTAATTGTGTACCGTTTCTAATGTCTATTCCTGTCGGACAAACATTTACGCATTGTAAACAATCAATACAATCTCCATGACCAAGATCTTCACGATCTTCATTTTTTCTAAACTTCTTTCTACCACTATCACCTTCGCCACGTTTATGATCATAAGCAACAACAATAGATTTATTGTCTAAAAGCACACCTTGTAATCTTCCGTAAGGACAAGCTATAATGCAAACTTGCTCTCTAAACCAAGCAAACACAAAATAGAAAACTCCAGTAAAAATAATCAGCGGAAATAAAGTTCCTAAATGCTCAAAAGGGCCATCTACAATATATTTTAATAGTTTATCACTTCCTATGAGATAGGCTAGAAATACATTTGCAATTAAAAACGATATCACTAAAAAGATAAACCATTTTAAAACACGCTTTCTAATTTTTTCAGCATCCCATTTTTGTCGTTGTAGCTTTCGTTGTTTATTTCTGTCACCATCAATCCAGTATTCAATTCTTCGGAATACCATTTCCATAAAAATCGTCTGCGGACAAATCCATCCACAAAAAATACGTCCGAAACCGACGGTAAATAATGTGATAAAAATCACACCAATCAACATCGAAATCACAAACAAATGAAAATCTTGAGGCCAAAATGGAAATCCGAAAATGTTAAAACGTCGTTCTAAGACATTAAACATCAAAAACTGATTGCCATTAATCTTTACAAATGGTGCAGCAAATAGAAAAGCTAATAATCCATAACTAACTATTTTGCGCTTTTCATAATACCATCCGCTAGGCTTTTTTGGAAACACCCAAGCACGATCTCCATCTTCATTTATTGTACCAATAGAATCTCTAAACGTTTCGTTTTCTGGTGTGTTCATTGCAATTTTGTTTAGAGGCTTTTCTGACGTTACTCTATAAAGTCAATAAAAATTAATCTTCTTTTATGTCTTCAGCTTCTGTTACAACCTTTTCAACTGGAGCATTTTCATCTACCCAAATATCACCTTCAGCTGCTTTAGGTTCGGCAGGTGTTGTTCCTTGAAATTGAAGTAGATAACTTGCTACCTGAGCCATTTCATTTGGTTTCAAACTTTGTTTCCAAGCAATCATACCTTTTCCATCACGACCACCTTCAGAAATTGTTTTAAAAACGTTTTTAATTCCACCACCTAAAATCCAATTTTTGTCGGTTAGGTTGGGACCAATTCCACCTCCACCATCAGCTTTATGACAAGCGACACAGTTGACTTCAAATAGTTGTTGTCCAGCTTTTAAGTCGCCAGCATCAGTTAATAACTCAACAGTATTAAAATCGACTAAATCTTTTGCGTTTTTTTTATATTCTTCAATATCAATTTTTGCTTGAACTAAATCAGATTCGAGTTCCTCATATTGGTTTTCTCCATTAAATACATGAAAACGAGCTAAATAAATTACAGCAAATATGATACTAGCGTAAAATCCATATATCCACCATGGTGGAAGGTTATTATCTAATTCTTTTATGCCATCGTAATTATGGTCTAAAATGATATCGTGTTCTTCTTCAATTGGTTTTGAACCTAATAATTTAAGATATGTTGTATTAATCCAATTTAGGATTTTTGAAGGTTCATGTTGTTTTGATGTTAATTTAGCTTTTGCTTTTTCATCTAGACTTTGAAATAAAATATTGTCAACAGAAGACACTATAGCTTCAATAGCAATAATTATTAATAGTACTAATACTAAGAATAATAGTACCATTGGCTCTTTAATAAATGCTGGTTGATCACCAGAATCAATAGTATATTCTACGATTCCCGCTATAATAAAGAATATAACAGGGACTCTTATCCAAGAAGGCATAAAATTTCTCATAATTCTGTAGTGTTTTGGTTGTCTAAAGGAAGGCTACTCACCTTGTCGATATAGTCTTTTTTTGCAGTAATTACCCACCAAAATAGGATGACGAAAAAACTGAAAAATATAAGTAAGGAGATCATAGGATAGATTTCTATTCCAGTGATGCTTTCCATATGATTTTTTACAAATTTTAGCATGATTAATTAGTTTTAATTTGATGTTACTTCAGCATCTTTTACTTTAATATCTGTACCTAATCGTTGTAAGTATGCAATGATTGCAACGATTTCACGATCACGCATCTCTACGAAATCTTGTCCACCAACTTGTTTGTCGGCTTCATAAGTTTTAGCAAAGTCTGGATCTGAATACAAGTTTTTCTCAATTAGAGCGCCTTGGTCAGACATTGCTTGTTGTGCATTGGCAATATCTTCTTCAGTGTAAGGAACGCCAAGAGCTACCATGACTTCCATTTTAGCCTCAGTTTGAGATTTGTCGAGCTCATTTTTAATCAACCATTGGTATGCTGGCATAATTGAACCTGATGAGGTACTTTGTGGATCATACATATGGTTAAGGTGCCAGTTATCAGAGTATTTGCCCCCTATACGATGTAAATCTGGTCCAGTACGTTTACTTCCCCAAAGGAAAGGATGATCGTACACGAATTCTCCAGCTTTTGAATATTCTCCATAACGTTCAACTTCATGTCTAAATGGTCTAATCATTTGCGAGTGACAACCAACACAACCTTCTCTTATATATAAATCTCTACCTTCTAATTCTAAAGGAGAATAAGGTTTCACGCTACTAATTGTTGGTATGTTCGATTTTACCATAATGGTTGGTACAATTTGAACTATTCCACCAATTAGAATAGCTAGAGTCGCAAAAATGGTTAATTTGATAGGCTTACGTTCTAACCAAGTGTGCCATCCTTCACCAGCAACACGTTTTTTAGATACGTTTTGTAGAGCAGGAGCTTCAGCTAATTCGTCTGTTACTTTCTTACCATTTTTTATAGTTAGAATGATGTTGTAAATAAGAACTAACATTCCTGTTAAAAATAGTGTTCCACCTATGGCACGCATCCAATACATAGGCATAATTTCAGTAACTGTTTCTAAGAAATTACCGTATGCTAAGGTACCATCTGGATTAAATTGTTGCCACATAGAATATTGAGTAAATCCAGCAACATATAATGGTAAAGCATACATGATAATACCTAAAGTACCAATCCAAAAGTGCAAGTTTGCTAATCCTATAGAGTATAATTTCGTTTTAAATAGTCTTGGCACCAAATAGTAAATCATACCAAAGGTTAAAAATCCGTTCCAAGCTAATGCGCCAACGTGTACATGTGCAATAATCCAATCGGTAAAGTGTGCAACTGCATTAACGCTTTTTATTGATAGTAATGGACCTTCAAATGTCGCCATACCATAACCAGTAATGGCTACAACCATAAATTTTAGAACTGGATCTGTACGAACTTTATCCCAAGCACCACGAAGTGTAAGAAGTCCGTTTATCATTCCTCCCCAAGAAGGCATTAGTAACATTATTGAAAATGCAACTCCTAAATTTTGAGCCCATTCTGGTAAAGCTGTATATAATAAATGGTGAGGTCCTGCCCAAATGTATATGAAAATCAGTGACCAGAAGTGTACAATAGATAAACGATATGAGTACACAGGTCTGTTGGCTGCTTTTGGTACAAAATAGTACATAAGTCCTAAGAACGGTGTAGTTAAGAAAAATGCAACAGCATTGTGACCATACCACCATTGAACTAAGGCATCTTGAACACCAGCATATACCGAATAACTTTTTAATCCGCTTACAGGTAATGCTAAACTATTAAAAATATGAAGCACAGCTACTGTAACAAATGTTGCTAGATAAAACCATATCGCAACATATAAGTGACGTTGTCTTCTTCTAAGAATGGTACCAATTAAATTCCAACCAAAAATCACCCAAACAAGAGCAATCGCAATATCAAATGGCCATTCTAATTCGGCATATTCTTTAGACGTTGTATAACCTAACGGAAGTGTAATAGCAGCACCAACAATGATAAATTGCCAACCCCAAAAATTAACTTTACTTAATAGGTCGCTAAACATTCTTGCTTTAAGTAAGCGTTGAGTAGAGTAGTACACACCTGCAAAAATGGCATTACCAACAAAGGCAAAAATAACTGCATTAGTATGTAAAGGTCTAAGTCGACCAAAACTTAACCACGAAATACCGTCAGTTAAATTTGGGAATAAGAACATAAAGGCTAGTAGTAAACCTACTAACATTCCTACAACTCCCCAAAGCATTGTTGCGTAGAGGAAATTTTTGACGATTTTGTTATCGTAATGAAACTGTTGGACTTCCATAATTTAATTAGTCTTTTTTTGATTTAATAGATGGTTTTGGATGCTCTTTAACAAGTTCATCTTCAAAAAGCATTCTAACAGAAGGTGTATAGCTATCATCATATTGCCCACTTTTTACAGCAGTTATAAACGCTATAAAAAATACGATGGCAACGATAATACTGATAGTTAATAAAATATATATAACACTCATACCAATTAGAAGTTATGATTCAAAATTACGTTTGTTAGCATTCATAGAATATGATATTTGTCATGTTTGAAAAAATTATATAGTCATTGAGAACACTTGTGTTTCTGGTCGACTTTTATGAAGCCTTAAATCAAATCCCATGCATATATTTCTTATAAATGGTTTGGCTTGCTCAGGAACTATTAGAACATCGTTTTCAATCTGAATTAAACCGTCTTTTTTAGCCTCTTCTAAAGCTTCTAAAACCATGTCAATTTTCGAAAATTGTAAGCTTTGATCTGACCATGACGTTTCTAATTGACACATGATATTCAAAATATGTTGTCTAATAATTAAATCTTCATCAGTTAAAATATGTCCACGAAATACTGGTATTTCTCCTGAAGCTACTATAGTTTCATATTCCTTTACGGTTTTGACATTTTGAGCAAAACCATACCAACTATCACTTATAGAAGACATGCCTAACCCAATCATCAATTGCGTGGTATTTGCAGTGTAACCCATGAAATTACGATGAAGCGTTTTATTAATTGTGGCTTTATATAATTGGTCACTTTTTAATGCAAAATGATCCATTCCTATTTCTTCATAGCCTAATTCTGTTAAGAGAAGTTTGCCAGTTTCATATAACGCTCGTTTTTCATCTCCTTTTGGTAAATCATCTTCATTAAAACCACGTTGCCCAACACCTTTTACCCAAGGCACATGTGCATAGCTGTAAAACGAAATACGATCAGGTCGCAAAAGTTTTGTTTTATTAATACTCTGCGTCATGGTTTCTATATTTTGAAATGGTAATCCGAATATTAAATCATGACTAATAGACGTGTAACCAATTGCTCTAGACCATTCGGTTACTTTTTGTACTTGTTCAAAAGATTGCACACGATGAATCGCTTTCTGAACCGTTTCATCATAATCTTGAATCCCAAAACTAACACGTGTAAATCCTAAATTATAAAGTGTTTGCAATTGATCTTTAGTGGTGTTGTTTGGATGTCCTTCGAAACTAAATTCATAATCATTATGCAATTCTGAAGGTTCCAACAAACCATTAATCAGTTTACTTAAGTTTTCCGATGAAAAAAAAGTTGGAGTTCCTCCTCCTAAATGGATTTCCTTAATAATAGGTTTAGCAGACATTAAATCTAGATATAAACGCCATTCTTTTAAAACCGTTTCTATGTAATTATCTTCCATAGAATGTCGTTTAGTAATGTGTTTATGGCAAGCACAAAACGTACATAAACTCTCGCAAAACGGAAGATGAATATACAAACTAATGCCTTGCTCATTATTACTTTCTTCGAAAGACGTTTTAAAAGTTTCTAGCCATTTGTCTTTCGTAAATTGAGCTTCGTCCCAAAAAGGAACTGTTGGATAACTCGTATATCTCGGACCAGGAATGTTATATTTTTGTATTAATGATGTGTTCATGATTTTGATAATTTTTTGCCAACAATATTTGTTGCGATGGTTGTAAACACTACAATACTTATAGAACTCAAAGGCATTAGAATAGCTGCTACTACTGGAGCTAACTGACCAGAAACGGCAAAATAAAGTCCGATGATATTGTAGATAAATGAAAGAACGAAACTCCATTTTATAATGGTAATCGCACTTTTTGAAGCTTTTATGAAATTGTATAGTTGATTAAATTTTGAGGCATCTAAAATAGCATCACAAGCTGGAGAGAAGACGTTTACATTTTCAGATAACGCAATTCCAACATTACTTTGTGCTAAAGCTCCAGCATCATTAAGTCCGTCACCAATCATAAGTATTTTAGCACCTTCAGTCTGATGATATTTAATGTATTCAAGTTTGTCGTCTGGTTTCTGATTGAAAATTAATTTAGTTTTTGAAGGAAGTAACTTTTTTAAATTTTCAAATTCACCTTCATTATCGCCAGAAAGAATAACTAAATCAAATTGCTTTTTAAGCGAATTGAATAGTTTTGAAAGCCCTTTTCTGTAGCTATTATAAAATGTATACTTTCCTTTGTATTTATTGTTAGTACTAATGTGAACTGTAGTGTTTAGAACAGAAGATTCCGAAGAACCTACAAAACTCGCCGAACCAATTTTTATGTGATTATTATTGTGAGTAGCTTCAATTCCTTTGCCTAAATGTTCTTCGAAATGATTTAATGTAATGATATTATGTTCATCTAAAATATCATATAATGTTCTACTTAATGGATGATTAGATCCACGAAGCGTATTTTTCAATAATAATTCTTCGGAAGGAGATAAAGCTATACCATCGTAATTAGCAGTGCTACTTTTGTTAGACGTTATGGTTCCAGTTTTATCAAAAATGATGGTGTTAATTCCTGCTAATTGTTCAATAACAGAAGCATTTTTAACATAGAATTTTTGTTTTCCAAAGATACGAAGCAAATTACCGAATGTAAATGGCGCAGATAAAGCAATTGCACAAGGACAAGCTATTATCAAAACTGCGGTAAATACATTCATAGCCATAGAAGCATCAGTAACTAACCAAAATGTTGTAGCTATAAATGCAATACTTAAGACTATGATTGTAAATTGTTTACTAATAGTATTTGTTAAGGTTGTAAAACCATCTTCTTTGTTTTTACTGAAGACATCATTACTCCATAATTGAGTCAAGTAACTTTGTTCAACCGATTTAATCGCTTCCATTTCAATAACACCAGAGGTTTGTTTTCCGCCAGCAAATAATTTATCTCCTGATTGTTTGCTAACCGATTCAGATTCTCCAGTAACGAAGCTATAATCGATTTTTGCTTTTCCATTAATAAGAATGCCATCTACAGGAATTAATTCTTCGTTTCTAATGAGTAAACGATCTCCTTTTTCAATATCATAAACTTGAATTGGTGTTTCTTCACCTTCGGTAGTTATTTTGGTAATAGCTATTGGGAAATACGATTTATAATCACGTTCAAAAGATAAAAATGAATATGTTTTCTGTTGGAAAAACTTTCCGAGTAATAAAAAGAACACTAATCCTGTAAGACTATCAAAAAATCCAGAACCTAAATCGAAAGTAATTTCAACGGAACTTCTTATAAATAAAACAGCAATTCCTAAAGCTATCGGAACATCAATATTTAATAGTTTAGAACGTAATCCTTTATAAGCTGAAACAAAATAATCTGCTCCTGCATAAAAAACAACTGGAATAGAAAAGGCAAACATTAACCAACGGAATACGTGTTTGTATTGTTCTAGCCAAAATTCTCCAACTTCAAAATATTCAGGAAAAGATAAAAACATCACATTTCCAAAGGCAAAACCAGCAATGCCTAATTTGTAAATTAGACTGCGATTAACATTTTGTTTGCCAGTTTTAAAATCATCTAGAGAAATATAAGGTTCGTAACCAATAGAACTTAAAAGCAGAACAACATCTTTTAGCGAACAGCTTTCAGTTTTGTACGTGACTCGAACGGTTTTATTTCCAAAATTGACTTGTGATGATGTGATAAAAGGGTTTAGTTTGTTGAGGTTTTCTAAAATCCAAATACAAGAACTGCAGTGAATATGAGGAATAAATAGAGTAGCAATTTGAGTACGTCCATCGTTAAACTCTGTTAGTTTTTCAATTATATTCTCCTGCGAAAGGAAATCATATTTTCCTTCAATTTCTTTTGGGATTGCTCCAGGAGACGATTGCAAGTCGTAGTAACATGTTAAATCGTTTTCAGAGAAAATCTCGTATACGATTTTACAGCCATTACAACAGAAGTTTTTGTCGTTATGGGATATTATTGTTGTGCTACAATCATCACCACAGTGGAAACAATTATTTTGCTCCATAATATTTGCTCATTTATACCTGATACAAAGATTGATAAAGAGTACGTTCTAAACTATGATTTATGTCATGTTTTGCGTATTTTTGAACATCAAATTTCAGGTATGGGAAGATGTGAACATTGTATTGCAAGACAGTTGAGTTCTATGAATTCAATGACAAAAGAGGAGTTAAAGCGCGTTTCTGACTGCAAGACAACCAAATTTTATAAAAAAGGCGATATTATATTTGATGAAGGAGAATCATTAAATGGTGTTTATTGCGTAAGAGATGGCGTTGCTAAACTCACAAAATTGAGTGCTAATGGCAAAGACCAAACGGTCAAACTTTTAGGCAAAGGTGAGCTTTTGGGTCAACGTTCTGTTATTAGTGATGAACGCACAAACTTGTGTGCTGTTGCTCTAAATGATATAGAATTATGCTATGTGCCAAAAGATCAAATTATAACCAGTTTACATGAGAATAGCGAGTTTTCTTTTGATGTACTTCAACATTTAGCTAAAGATTTAAAAGCATCTGAGGATGATCTTATTAATATGGCACAGAAGTCAGTTAAACAACGTTTAGCAGAGGCTTTATTACATGTCCAAAATTCATTTGGAGTGGATTCAAACGGATATTTAGACATCGTACTTTCTAGAGAAGATTATGCAAGTATTGTTGGAACAGCTACAGAATCTGCCATTCGAATTCTATCTCAATTCAAAAAAGAGGATTTAATTTCCACAAAAGGCAAACAAATTAAGATAGAAAATATTGAAGGTTTAAAACGTATTGAATAAAAAAAGTTCTAATATATTAGAACTTTTTTTATTTAAACTGTGTTATCTAGCCTAATCTAATTTAAAAGTGCTAATCTCTTTAAACGGATTAGTTTGAATGGCTTCCATTGTTATTTGGTATGATTTCCAAGAATCATTAAAAAACGTGTTTGTTTTCTCAAGCGCATCATTGACTGCATCTTTAGCATGTTTTATTAATATGTTTTCAGTAGTTGTTAGACCGTTTTGTCTGGAAACAACATACCAGCTTGCAATTTCTAATCGATCTGAAACAGTTACAACAGACGTATTTGTTATGCCTTGACGTTTATCTTGTTTTCCTAAGTACAAGTCGATGAGATTGTTGATTTCTTTGATTAAATCTTTGGACGCTTTAATATCGTCTTTGTATTGATCTTTATCAAGTTTAGTTAAATCTCCTTTAAATTTAGTAGCAATCTGTTTACTTTCAACTAATTGTTTAACAGCATTTGCGATTGTTTCCTGCATGTTTTCAAGTCGTTTTGAAGCAGCATAAATTTCATTGGTATTAGTTAACGAGACATTTAATCTAGGATCTGACTCAACTGTAATACGTTCTTCAGAGGTTTGGTCACCAAAATGTAAAACAGCTTTATAAGTGCCAGGTTTGACACTTACTCCACTTGGTTCTCTTTTTTGTGTTCTGATACTTCTTGAAGGTCCAAAAACACCTGCTTCATCCATATTCCAAATCCACTTATGAATTCCAGTAGAATCAGGAGCTTTTTGTTTTAATGTTCGCATTAAGCGTTCTCCATCATAAATTTTCATTGTTAATGAATCCCATTTTACTTTTGTTTCATCATTTATTTCGTCAGTATCATTTGAAGCCTCATCTTCATCTTCATCTTCATCTTCATCTTTTTCATCAGTTTTCTCGTCATTCTTTAGTTCGTCTATTTTTACATAATATGAAAATATAGCACCATTGTCTCTGTTCTCACCATGATACATGGCATCTCCGCCAAAACGAGTTCCTGTTGGTTGTTGGTAAGCAGCTTGATATGCAGTAGGAGGTGCAAATAATTCTAATTTCTGATTTACAATTTGTTTGTTTTTGGCCATTGCTCTAAGTGGACGAATATCATCTAAAACCCAAGCTGCACGACCAAAAGTTCCTATAATTAAGTCATGCTCTCTTGGATGAATCACTAAATCTTTTACAGATACGGTTGGAAAACCTTGTGTCCATTTTGTCCAGGTTAGTCCTGCATTTATAGACACATATAAACCATCATCTGTTCCTAAGAATACTAGGTTTTTCTCTACTGGGTCTTCTACAATTGATAAGGCATAGCTTTCAACATCATTACCATCAGCAAGGCGTTGCCAAGTTTTACCATAATCTTTTGTGCGATAAACATATGGTGTGTAATTAAAACGTCTGTAATCATTAGCGATTAAAAGTGCTTCACCTTTATTTTTATTAGAGGCTTTTATTTGCGGAATCCAACTTCCTGCAGGTAAATCTTTTATGTTTTTAGTAACATCATTATATGTTTGTCCACCATTTTGTGTGTAGTGAACTTTACCATCATCAGTTCCAACCCAGAACATATCTCGTTCTAATGTTGAAGGTTCAATAACTAAAATAGAACAATGGTTTTCAGCTCCTGTAGCATCCATTGTCAATCCACCACTTTCATTTTGTTTTAGTTTTTCAGGGTCATTGGTTGTTAAATCTTCAGAAATGATAGTCCATGTTAGCCCTTTATCTGTTGATTTATGAACAAACTGACTTCCGAAGTAAAGTGTGCTGTTATCAAAAGGATCAATATTAATTGCAGAATTCCAGTTAAATCGCAATTGGATTTCAGGATCTGAATGTGTTGGTTGCACAAAATAATTATTGCCAGTTTGCCAGTCGTAACGCATAACAGCTCCTTGCTGATACATTGACCAACCATAACGGGAATCATCTCGATCTGGAATGACATCAAAGCCATCACCAAAAGTAATTTCTTGCCAGTAGCTATTTCTTATACCTTGATCTCGCCAAACATAAGCTGGACCTCTCCAAGATCCATTATCTTGCATGCCACCATATACATTGTATGGAATTTCATTATCGACATTTATATGATAGAATTGTGCTACAGGCAAATTGCCAATAAAACGCCAATTTTTTCCGCCATCTTTAGTAATATTCATTCCACCATCATTACCATTAATCATAAAGTTTCCATTTTTAGGATGGATCCACCAAGCATGATGATCAGGATGTACACCATTACTAACACCATATGCAGGCATAAGTTGATTGAAACTTTTTCCACCATCTTCGCTGACTGTTACGTAAGTGAAAATATTATACATCCTATTTTCATTTGAAGGGTCAACATAAATTTCTGAATAGTAGAATGGTCTATGACCTCTATTTGTAAAGTCGTTACCAATTTTTTTCCAATTTAAGCCTCCATCCTCACTTTTATATAAAGCATTCTTTTTAGCTTCTACTAATGCATACACTATGTTTGGTTTATTAGCCGCAATTGCGACTCCAATACGACCTAAATCTCCTTTAGGAAACCCTTCTTGATCGGTGATTTTTTTCCATGTATTACCACCATCATGAGTAATATGCATTCCAGAACCTTCACCACCTGATTTAAAAAACCATGGATCTCGTTTATGTTGCCAAAGTGAAGCAATTAATTTATTAGGATTTGAAGGATCCATAACTAAGTCTGCAGCTCCAGTTTTATTATTAGCATATAGAATTTTATTCCATGTGATTCCACCATCAGTCGTTTTGAAAATACCACGTTCAGGATGTTCTCCCCAAGGCGAACCAATGGCAGCAACATAAACAACATTAGGATTTGTAGGATCAATAATGACACGATGAATGTGACGTGTGTTTTCTAATCCCATCAATTGCCATGAATTACCAGCATCAAGAGATTTATAAATACCATATCCGCCATTTAAACTATTTCTAGGATTTCCTTCACCAGTTCCAACCCAAATCACACTAGAGTTAGATTGTTGTATGGCAACTGCACCTATGGAAGCTGTTGCCTCTTTTTCAAAAATCGGATTCCATTTAATTCCACCAGATGTAGATTTCCATAAGCCACCAGAAGCTGTGCCTACATACATTATATCTGTATTATTATGAACAACATCAATGCTAGTAACACGACCAGACATTCCACCTGGTCCAATATTACGAGGTTTCATGTTTTTGACTAAATCCATTGATAATTCTTGAGCGAAAAGAGAAAAAGATGCGAAGAGCATCAATAGGAAAACTGTTTTTTTCATAAGTAATAAAATTAGCGAATTTTTAAAGTTGCATAAAGATAAGTAAAAGTTATAGGGAAGCAGTTTTACATACTAATCTTTGAAAATTTTAACAAATAACGATTGGGAAATTAGTTTGTTTTTAATTAAGATAAATTTATCCTTAATATGATAATTATCATATTAATTGTACTTCTTCGTGACTAATTTTGCTTCATAAATTAAAAACTATATGAAAACACTATCAAAACTAATGACACTATTGTTTGTAGCACTACTTTTAAGTTGTGGAGGCAAAGAAGAAAAGAAAAAAGAACCGATTTCTTATGGCAGAAAAGAAGCTCCCGTTAAAGAGAAAACTTCTGAAGAAAAAGCAATACCTGCATCCAAAAGGATAGACCTTGCTAATAAAGGTTTAGGTCCAATTAAATCAGTGACTTTTGATGCTGAAATTGATCAAAAGCTTGCAACAGAAGGAGCAGAAGTTTTTAAGAAAATGTGTACAGCTTGTCACAGGACTAATAAGAAATTTGTTGGACCACCTCCAACAGGAATTTTTGAACGTAGATCACCAGAATGGGTAATGAATATGATTCTGGATCCAGAAGGAATGGTTAAGAATGATCCATTAGCAAAAGAATTATTAATGGAATTTAATGGTTCACCAATGGCAAATCAAAACCTTACTGAACAAGAAGCAAGATCAGTATTAGAATATTTCAGAACATTATAAAATCAAATTATGAAAACAGCCAAAACACTCGTTTTAGTTTTTGCTCTAGTAGCTTTAGTTTACTCTTGTAAAAACGACAACAAAGAAGAAACATCGACCTCTACAGTTACCCAAGCTGATAGTGAACCTACAAAAAGAACTGGTCAAGCCTTTATTAAAGATGACGGAAGCACAACAGTATTAAGTATAGCTATTGGCTCTAAGGACCATACAACTTTAGTTGCTGCTGTTCAAGCTGCGCAATTAGAAAACGCCTTGGTAAACGCTGGACCATTAATGGTTTTTGCACCAACTAATGAAGCTTTTGCAGCATTGCCAGAAGGCACTGTTGAAAACTTACTAAAACCTGAGAACAAAGATGCTTTGGCAGATATATTAAAGTATCATGTAACACCTGGGAATTATTCAAAAGACTTCTTAAAGAAGTTCAAAAAGTTAGGTCAGGCGAACAACCAATATGTAAAAGTTGAAGTTGTAGACGGAGAGCCTATGATTGGAGGAGCAAAAATTCTAGGAAGTGTAAAAGCAGGAAACGGTATTGTACATGTAATTGACAAGGTATTATTACCACCAACTAAAGAATAAAAAACACTAATTAAACTTAAAAAAATGAAAAACTTATTAAAATCAACTATTGCAATATTAAGTGTTTTAGTAGCATTTACTAGCTGTAATAATTCAACTAAATCAGGCAGTAAATCAGGAGCTTTAGCAAGTAACGTTGCTGAAAAAGTTTATGTTGCACCAGGTGAGTACGATTCACATTACGCCTTTATTTCGGGAGGATATAGTGGTAACTTAACGGTTTACGGTTTGCCTTCTGGTAGAATGTTTAAAGAAATCCCTGTATTCTCACAGTTTGCAACGTCAGGATATGGTTATTCTGAAGAAACTAAACCAATGCTAAACACCTCTCACGGATTTATTCCTTGGGGAGATTCTCACCATCCAGATATTTCGCAAACTAATGGAGAAATTGATGGTCGTTTCATTTTTATCAATGAAAACAATACACCAAGAATAGCTAAAATAGATCTTAAAACATTTGAAACTACTGAAATTATAGAGGTGCCAAATAGTGCAGGTAACCACAGTTCTTCATTTGTAACTGAAAACACAGAGTATGTTGTTGCAGGTACGCGTTTTTCTGTGCCAATTCCACAAAGAGATATGCCAATTAAGGATTACAAAGGTAATTTTCAAGGAGCTTTATCTTTTATTAGTGTTGCGCCAGAAACTGGAAACATGGATATAAAATTCCAAGTTCTTATGCCTGGTTTTAACTACGATTTATCACATCCTGGACGTGGAAAATCTCATGGTTGGTTCTTCTTTACAACTTATAATACAGAAGAGGCAAGTACTTTATTAGAGGTTAATGCATCGCAAAATGATAAAGATTTTATTGCGGCAGTAAACTGGAAAAAAATTGAAGAATATGTAAATAATGGTGGTGGTACAATGATGCCAGCAGATTATGCACATAATGTATACGATGAGCATACGCACACAGCTACTTCTACTATGAAAAAAGAAGTTCGTGTAGTTAACCCAACTGATGTTCCTGGAGCTGTGTATTTTTTACCAACTCCAAAATCACCTCATGGATGTGATGTAGATCCTTCTGGAGAATATATTGTTGGTAATGGGAAATTATCAGCAAACTTAACAGTGCATTCATTTACAAAAATGTTAGCAGCTATTGAAAATGAAAAGTTTGATGGAGAAGCTTACGGCATTCCAATTTTAAATTTTGAAGATGTTTTAGCTGGTTCTGTAGAGCAACCAGGATTAGGACCTTTACATACAGAATTTGATGGTAAAGGAAATGCATACACTACGTTCTTTATTTCTTCAGAAGTTGTAAAATGGAAATTAGGAACTTGGGAAGTAATAGATAGAAAGCCTACATACTATTCTGTTGGTCACTTAACAATCCCTGGAGGGAATTCTGGAAAACCACAAGGGAAATACATGTTTGCTATGAATAAAATCACCAAAGATAGATACTTGCCAACTGGACCAGAAATGGAGCATAGTGCACAATTGTATGATATTTCTGGAGATAAAATGGAGTTGCTTTTAGATTTTCCTACACATGGAGAGCCACATTATGCAGCAGCTATGGAAGCAAGTCTTATACAAGAACGTTCTCAAAAAATATATGACTTAGAAGATAACAAGCATCCTTATGCAGCTTTCTCTGATGAAGATACTAAAGTAGTAAGAGAAGGTAATGAAGTTCATATTTATATGACAACTATTAGAAGTCATTTCTCACCAGATAATATTGAAGGTGTTAAGGTTGGAGATAAAGTATATTTCCATGTTACTAATTTAGAACAAGATTTTGATGTACCTCATGGTTTTGCAGTGTTAGGTCAAAATACGTCTGAGTTATTAATTATGCCTGGACAAACTAAATCATCTGTTTGGGAACCTACAAAAGTTGGTGTATGGCCTTTCTATTGTACAGATTTCTGTTCTGCATTACACCAAGAAATGCAAGGTTATATAAGAGTATCTCCAGCAAACGCTAGTACACCAATCAAATGGTCACTTGGAGAAGATATTGAATAAAAGAATAACAGTATGACTTAGGGAAATTTTGTTTTAGTGTTTATTTCCCTAAAAAAGGCGAGAGTTGATTTTTGCTCTCGCCTTTCTTTTTTAAATGCTAATAAACTTTTCTGCAAGGGTTCAATTCCTCGCAGGTATAATACTAAATCATTAAACTTATTACGATGAAAAAGTCAAACATCATCATGTTTCTAGCAGCAATTTTGCCTTTAGCATTATTCATTTTTCCATTGTGGAAAATTACACTAGAAGCTCCACAGTACCCAACACCTTTAGGTATGTATATTCATGTTAATGACTTTTCTGATGCCAATCCACACGACATCAAAAACATTAACCTTATGAATCATTATGTAGGTATGCAGTATATTCCGGATGCCATTCCTGAGTTTAAAATTTTTCCTATAGGAATTATTATAACTACTGTTATAGGACTTTTGATTGCATTTAAAGGAAACTATAAATGGTTTCTAGGATGGTTTATTTTAATGATTGCTATGAGTGCTGCAGGCATGTATGACTTTTATTTGTGGGAACATGATTATGGTCATAACCTCGACCCTAAAGCTATTATGAAATTTACAAATCCAGATGGTTCTCAAATGGGATTTCAGCCACCACTTTTTGGAAGTAGAGATATCCTAAACTTTAAAGCACATTCTTATCCGCAACTTGGCGCTTTATTTTTAACTTTGGGAATCGGGATTTCATTTATTGCATTTCTTATTGGAAAAAAACAGCATAAAAAATCTTTGACCATGTAAGCAAGATCAAAACACTAAAACACTAAAATCATGCAAACACTAAAACACTATTTAATCATTGCATTGCTATGCCTTTTTTGTAGCTGTAATGTGTCACCAAAACCCATAGATTATGGTAACGATGGTTGTCATTTCTGTAAAATGACCATTGTAGATAAAGTACATGCTGCAGAAATTGTAACTCAAAAAGGGAAAGTCTATAAGTTTGATGCTACGGAATGTATGATCAACTTTATGAAGGATTTTGAAGTTTCAGAAATAGCATTATATCTTTCAAATAACTACACAAAACCAGAAGAACTTATTGATGCTACCAAAGCAACATTTCTTATAAGTGAAAATATTCCTAGTCCTATGGGAGCTTTTCTTTCAGCTTTTAATAATAAAGCTGAAGCTGAAAAGTTTCAAAAAGATAAAGGAGGCGATTTGTATACTTGGACAGAATTACTAGCGAAATTTAAAGACTAGTAAGATGAAAAATTTAATCGTTTTGTTATCAGCCATTTTAATGGTCAGTACATCTATGTCACAAACTGTTGAAGTATGTGAAAGCTGCACAATTTCGACATTAAAAGAGGCTATTGAAACAGCAAAAGACTTTGATACTATTGTTGTTAAAAAAGGTACTTATAAAGAATTCGATATTTTAGTGAACAAACCACTGACTATCATAGGTGAAGATTATCCAGTGATTGATGGTGAGCTAAAGGGTGAAATTATTACCATTATATCAGATAATGTAACAGTTGACGGGTTGTTTATAATTAATGTTGGCTCAAGTTATACCGAAGATTATGCAGCTATTCGTGTTAGAAAAAGCAAGCATTTTATGATTAAAAATCTGGTGCTAGAAAAGTTGTTCTTCGGAATCTATATCGAGAAATCAAGCTATGGAAAAGTATTTCATAATAAGATCATTGGTGACGCTGTTGAGGAATATAATTCCGGAAACGGAATTCAGTTATGGTATAGTAATCATATCGAAATTGAACATAACTATGTTGAACATGTTCGTGACGGAATTTATTTAGAGTTTTCTGATGACTGCATAATTAAGAATAATGTGAGCGCTTTAAATGTTAGATATGGTCTACACTTTATGTTTTCAAATGATGATACTTATCAAGACAATACCTTCGAGAATAATGGAGCAGGAGTAGCTGTGATGTTTTCTAAAAAAATTAAAATGTATAATAATATTTTTAAAGAAAATTGGGGAACAGCCTCTTACGGATTGTTATTAAAAGAGATCAATGATGCCGAAATCATTGGTAATACTTTTGAAGAAAACACCATCGGAATTAATATTGAAGGTTCTAATCGAATTATCTATAAACACAATGATTTTATAAATAATGGATGGGCAATTAAAGTGAAAGGTGCTTGTTACAGCAATACATTTGCAGAAAACAACTTTTTATATAATTCATTTGATATTGCCTATAATAGTAATATTAACGATAACGTATTTGATAGAAATTACTGGAGCAGTTACACAGGTTACGATCTTGACAAAGATGGCGTTGGAGACGTGCCTTATCGTCCCGTGAAATTGTTTTCTTATATCGTAAACCGTACACCAGAAACAATCATTTTATTACGAAGTATGTTTATTGATATTATTGATTTTTCTGAAAAAGTTTCTCCAGTTTTTACACCAGATAATCTTTTAGATAATAATCCACTAACAAAAAAAATTACATGGTAAGTATTGAAAATCTACATAAGAAATTTGGAAAAAACCAAGTGTTAAGTGGTTTGGATTTAACTATTAATGAAGGCGGAATTTTCGCAGTACTCGGACCCAATGGTTCTGGTAAAACAACTTTAATTAAGTCTATTCTTGGGATGGTTATACCAGATAAAGGTGTAATCAATGTACTCGGAGAAAACATCAAGAAAAACTCTGAGTATCGACATAAAATAGACTATCTGCCACAGATTGCTAATTTCCCTAGTAATCTAAAAGTTAGAGAGTTAATTAAGATGATTAAAGACTTACGTCAACATACAAATGAAGAAGATCGATTAATCGAACTATTTAAATTAAAACCTTTTCTTGATAAAAAATTAGGAAATCTTTCTGGAGGGACAAAGCAAAAAGTGAACCTTGTTTTAACGTTTATGTTCGATAGTCCATTAATTATTTTAGATGAACCTACCACAGGATTAGATCCAATTTCATTGATACGCTTGAAGGATTTAATTCAAGCTGAAAAAGCGAAAGGAAAGACCATTTTAATTACATCTCATATTATGAGTTTCGTAGAAGAAGTTTCAGATGAAATCGTTTTTTTATTAGAAGGTAAAATTTATTTCAGAGGCTCAATTTTAGAATTAAAAACCAAGACCAATCAGCCAGATTTTGAACATGCTATTGCGTCTATATTAACCGATAATGATGCTTAAAATATTAAAATATAGTTTTTACGATTTGATGCGCAGCCGTTGGAGTTACGTCTATTTCGCATTTTATTTATTATTAGGAATTGTGCTCTTGTTTTTAAATAATGATTTATCTAAAGCTGTTATTACGTTAATGAATGTAATTATCGTGTTAGTGCCTTTAATAGGAACCATTTTTGGTGTCATGTATTATTATAATTCTAAGGAGTTTACCGAACTTCTTTTGGCCCAACCTTTAAAACGGTCTTCCATATTTCTAGGACAGTATTTGGGTGTTGCCTTGTCGCTATCGATTAGTTTGATTCTCGGACTAGGAATTCCGTTTATTTTCTATGGTTTATTTGAAAGTAGTGCTATTTGGGATTTCTCATTACTTCTCGTGACAGGAACATTTCTAACTTTAATTTTTACAGCTTTAGCATTTAATATTGCCTTATCAAACGAAAATAAAATTAAAGGTTTTGGATATGCAATTTTACTCTGGTTGTTCTTAGCAATCATCTATGATGGCTTGTTTTTAATGACCTTAATCATGTTTGAAGATTACCCTTTAGATAAAGTATCATTAATTGGTACGATGCTGAATCCAATAGATTTATCACGAACATTAATTCTTTTGAAATTAGATATTTCAGCATTATTAGGATATACAGGAGCAGTTTTTAAGCAATTCTTCGGAACCAGTTTTGGACTTATAGTGTCTTTTGTTATGTTAACAATTTGGGTGATTTTACCTGTATTGCGAATTGTATTTAAATCTCGAAAGAAAGATTTTTAGAATTAATTAATATATTTTAAATATGAAAAAGATTTTTGTAATTGTATGCTTTCTAATTGTTATAATTGGTTGTAAAAGCGAAACAAAAAATGTGAATTCTATTCAGGAATCTGAATCTGAAACAATTTCAATTCTAGATACCTTATCACTTAAATTGAATGCTAACAATAAATGGATTGCTAATGTCGAAACACATGAAGGCATTACAAAAATGGATTCAATTATTTCAGCATTTAAAAAAGGCACTGAAAATGATTATAAAGCCTTAGGCAGTAATCTTTCAAAACAAACAGGCTATATCATTAAGCATTGCAGTATGAAAGGTGAGCCACATGATCAATTGCATGTTGTTTTAATTCCTATGCTTGATGAAATATCAATTTTGAGAGAAGAAGATAGTGAAGAGAAAACCAAATTTGCACTTCATAATTTAGAACAGTTAATTAGTGCTTATTTTAAGTTTTTTAGAGTATGATATTAGTCATCTTTTTTACTGTAACATTGTCTTAGATTTGTTGTACGATGACAGCAATAGTGCATAAAATCACGGCATTTATTTTGGTATTTATATTATTTGCTCATAATATAAATACACTAGCTATTGTTGGAGATTTTATAATTAATCAAGAGTTTATTGCAAAAACCTTATGTATTCAAAAAGAAGAGCAAAAAGGCTGTAATGGGAAATGTCAATTACGTAAAGAATTATCTAAAAGTAATACCAATTCAAATTCTGAAATACCACTTCAAGAAAGTAAACGACTTGCATTAGATGCTTTTTTTATTACTACAATAAGCGAAGTTGATTCCTCTGATTTAAAGTATCAATCTAAACGATATGAATTGATAACAAACACACCAAGAATAATCAAAATGTATCTCGAAATAGATACACCTCCACCAAATTTCTGTTAGTTTTTTTTAAATAAAAAATCATTTTGGTTTTCACTCTAATTCTTACTTAAATACACAAGTGAGCAAGGAGTTTTAAGTCTATTTTCAAATATTAAAACTAACATTATGAAATCAATTAAATTTATATACATTCTAATACCAGTCTTGTTTTTATCAATACTAACAACATCTTGCTCAAATGACGACGATGATGACAATCCCATAGTTACTAGTGAAGTTGATGGTCTTTTTAAAATCCAAGAACTTACTAATGCAACACATACTGTTGAACTATTTAACAACAAAGGCAATTTTTATACAGGTTATAATTCTGTAAGTATGCGATTAAAAGATAATGCAACTGATTCATACATCGAAGATGCGTCATTCTCATGGATGCCAATGATGCAAATGCCAACAATGCAACATTCTTGCCCAAGATCTTCTGTTTTAAAAGCTTCAGGAAAAACTACAGTTTTTGAGGGTTATATCATATATCAAATGACTAATACAGATGGTTTAGGTTGGTCTTTAACTGTCAACTATACGGTTGATGGTGTAGATTATACTGCAAGTGATGCGATTACTGTATGGCAAAATGACAATCAAAACGTCGCTAGTTTTATGGGAAGTGATGATAGTCGTTATATCATTTCACTTATCAAACCAAATAATCCAATTATCGGTATCAATGACTTAATGGTTGGTGTTCATAAAATGGAAAATATGATGTCATTTCCAGTTGTAGAAGATTATACAATTACATTAGATCCTAGAATGCCAGGTATGGGAAATCATAGCTCACCTAATAATACAGATTTGAATTATAGTCTTTCAGATGAGATGTATCATGCAGATTTATCACTAACAATGACGGGTTATTGGGTTCTTAATTTAAAATTAATGAATACCAGTGATGATGTCCTTAAAGGTGAAGATGTAACGGATGAGAACACACAAAGTTCACTGTATCTAGAATTAGAATTCTAAAATTTTTTAATTGCCACATTGAGCGCAGTCGAAATGTATTAAAATTAATAATACGATGCTTCTCGACTACGCTCAAAGGCAGTTTATTTTCTTTCATTTTCTAAATACTGCATTAATGAAAAAGCTCATCATATATAGTTTTTGTATACTTTTTAGCGGAATTATAGTCGCTCAAGAAGAAGAACCTGCTGTCAAAAAAGACACAACAAAATTAACTGAAGTTATCGTTTTAGGTAGACGTAAATTAAATAATCATCGACAAGAAAAAACGTTGTCAAGTATTGATGATTATTTAGAAAAATCTAACAAAGTAGCCATGATCAAACGTGGTAATTATGCTTGGGAACCTACTTTAAATAACATGAATAGCGAACGATTAAATGTCACTATTGATGGCATGCAAATTTTTGGAGCATGTACAGATAAGATGGATCCAATTACATCTTATGTAGATGTCTCAAATCTCGAAAAAGTGAATATTGGCTCTGGGCAAACTGGTACCGAAAACGGACATTGTGTTGGAGGAGGTATCGATTTGCAATTGCCTTCTAGTAAGTTTTATCAATCTGGATTGAAAACAAACTTAGATTTAGGTTATGAAACCAATGGAAATTATAGAGTAGGAGGTTTGGATTTAGAATATTCAGGAAATGCCTTCTACATAAATGCTGATGGTATTTTTAGAAAATCAGATAATTATGACGCTGGAGGAAATGCTGAGGTTATGTATTCTCAGTTTCAAAAGTATAATATCTCATTACAAACAGGTTTTAAATTGTCCGAAAAACACTCCATAGATGCAAATATCATATATGATAAGGCGACTGATGTTGGTTATCCAGCGTTGCCAATGGATGTATCTCTAGCTGAAGCTTTAATAACTTCGGTAACACACAATTATGCAAATGACTCGACCTTCATTAAAACTTTAGAAACGAAACTTTATTTTAACACAATTACGCATATTATGGATGATTCTAAACGTCCAGATGTGCCAATCCGAATGGATATGCCAGGTTGGAGTGATACCTATGGATTCTATTCTAAAGCAGCCACAACAATTAGAAAACACAATTTACTGTTTAATATTAATGCATATTATAACCGTTCGTTAGCAGAAATGACGATGTATCCAAATGATTCTAATCAACCAGCAATGTTTATGTATACTTGGCCAGATCTTCGAACGTTTTATACTGGTGTTTTTGCAAAAGATATATTTGTATTAAGCGAAAAAAAGCAACTTTCAGCATCCTTCCGTTTAGGATATCAGAATAATAGAATCGCAGAAGACGTTGGTTTAGAAAGTCTCAAAATATTTTATCCAGATATTGAAGATTCAAAAAGTAGATTTTTAACGAGTATATCTTCAGACTATACCTATAAAACGACTAACCATGATTTTTCGTTTGGTTTAGGTTATGGTGAGAGAGCTCCATCTGTTAGTGAAGGTTATGGGTTTTTCTTATTTAATAGTTTTGATAATTACGATTATATAGGTAATCCAACACTTGATAACGAAAAAGCAATTGAGGTAAATACTAGAGCCAATTATCACAAGAACAAGTTTCATATTGGATTAGAAGCGTCTTATTTTTATATTATGGATTATGTTATTGGAGAGATTGATGAGAGTTTGAGTTCAATGACTATTGGTGCGAATGGAGTTAGAATTTATGAAGCCTTATCAAATGCTTCGATATTTGATATCTATTTGAATTCGTCTTACGAATTATCAAATTCATTTTCAGTGAATGGTACAATTGGTTATAATTATGGTCGAGGAAGCAATGATGAAAACTTGCCTCTAATAAGACCATTTACATATTTAGCTGAGGTCAATTACAAAGCAAAACAGTTTAATGCTGCACTCCAATTAGAAGGTAACGGAAACCAAAGTGATTATAGTGGTAATTATGGTGAAGATGAAACACCTGCTTATGGTGTTGTAAATCTTAACTTCGGAAATGTGTTTTATTCGAAAGACACTAAATTCGTTTTAAAATATGGAATAGAAAATCTTTTAGATACTAACTATTCTACCTGTCTCTTATACACATCTCCGAGCCCACGAGACAGGCAGAAATCT
>OJDV01000143.1_pt1 | contig 32304 bp, 27 predicted proteins | sample 1592911 | NCBI WGS metagenome assembly OJDV01 (sample SAMN05416860, study PRJEB24817) | seawater metagenome | isolation source: Sea water | place: Canada:Atlantic | collected 2013-11 | reverse complement strand
AGATTTCTGCCTGTCTCGTGGGCTCGGAGATGTGTATAAGAGACAGGATTATAAGAATGCGATTAATTTCATAAATGCATTATTTATAAGTTGTTGACTAATAATACAATGAGTAAATTTGGATGTAGTTGTGGTCATACAATTGTTGATCAAACGGATTATCTACCTTATAAAGGATTTATCACTAAGGATCAAGATTGTGAGAAGGTTTATGATGGTATCATCAAAAGTGTTATCGATTTTCTGACACTCAGTAAGAATGGAGAACGTGAAAAGTGGCTCGACAAGTACTTTCTCCTGGGTTACCCGAGGGATCTTAGTGATGAATCAGTTTTATGGGATCATATTTCAAGTATAAAGATGAATTATGAAGTCGATATGAATAATGCCATAAATGTGGAAGAGTATGGGTTCAAAAGGGACCTGAAATAAATGAGTTTGTTGCCTATTCTCCAGATTCCAAAAAGTGTGAGTTTATATTGAAATCAGATTCCAAATAACGAGTAGATGGGCTAGTCAATTAGCAATGTACAATTACTAATTGCCATTAATAATATTTACTGTGTACAGATAACCTTGAGTGGTGTATAGTTATGTAGAGGGGTATTTAAGAGATGGGTATGAGAAATCTAAAAAAATATTTTGCATGCGTTTTAGGATGCTTGATATCAACAATCGCAATTACAACTGAAGTTGATGATAAATCAATGATAAAGTTTAATGAAAACATTAACTTAGTAGACATAAATAATAATTCAGTTGAATTCAAACACAATATTCATGTCAATCAATTATCAGGTCAGACGCTAAATAAACAATTAATCATAGATGATAAATTAGAGCGCATTAATTTCGATGATCTATTGTTACAAAATGAAAATAAACCCAATAATGATGTTATCATTAATAATGAACAACTAATGATGGGAGGCACTGTTTTCTTTGAAGATTTTCAAGGACAAGTTCTGCCAGCTAATTGGGCTGTTTTTGATGTTGATGGAAATACGCCAGTACCAGAACTTGCATTTTTTGATGAGGCTTGGAAAATTATTGAATCAACCATAGGTGGTGTATCAACAGGAAATTATGTTGCTTCAAGTATTTCATACTATGCGCCAGCTGGAACATCAAATGATTGGATAATAACGCCTCAGATAACTATTGGAACCGATGATACATTGAGCTGGTTAGAGGCTACACTTACTGCAGAATTCCCTGATGGCTATGAAGTGTATATTTCTACCACTACTCAAGATGTGGCTGGGTGTAGCAGTAGTTCGCCAGTGTTTTCTAAATTGCCAGGTGAAGTAGCAACTGATGCATTAAGCTTGGAATTTGTTAATTTGTTTGCCGCAGGGTACAGCAACCAATCCATATATGTTTGTTTTAGGAACAATACTACCAATGGTTTTTTATTGGAAATCGATAATGTCAGAGTCACCGAACCGCCCTTTAATAATGTTCAAAATGATGTGGCCATTACTGGTGTAAGTTTTCCTGAATATACCCTTGTACCTGACTCAATTGGGTATGTGAGTGAAAACATAGTATTTCGTATTTATAACAAAGGATTTAACACGCAATCCAATTTGACTATCAATGTCATTGTTAAGCTAGATGGAGAATCAATTCAAGAAGGGACAGTTACTTTCAATGGTTCACTTAATTATGATGAAGACACAATTCTCAGCTTAGGAAATTTAATCGTTCAACCTGGTTCAAGAGGCTTGCTTACCGTATCATTAGAAGTTGTATTAGATGGAATAATTGACGAAAACCCAAGTGACAATGTAATCAATGATTATCATATGTTATTTATAAATGGTAAACAAATGGCAAGAGATGACGGAAATCCAACTAAAGGTCTAAACATAGGGGACGTTAATGGTGCGCAAATTGGACAAACTTTTGTTATTGATCAAACAGCAAAAGTAGAAAGTATTAGTTTTCTTATGGGAAATTCAAATTGTGATGAAATGACTCTGGCATGCAGTTTAGATAATTTGGAGATTACAGCCGATGTCTATTCTGTAGATTCAAATACAAATAAACCATTAGATGTCATAGCCTCAACAGAGGCATTTCTTGTACCAGTTGGAGAGAACACCTATTCAATAAATCTACAAATGTTAGGAGGTCCAATTTCGCTCATGTCTGGATCGTATGTAGTTGTGGTTAATTCTCCAGTTGATTCTAATCCCAATGATTCGCTTATTCCATCTGTTGGTATAGTTTTGACCGACAATCGATTTACTCAAGGCACAACATGGTTGGATCTTGGAGGCAAAAATAATTGGCGTAATTTAGAAAATGTTGGATTTTTTAAGACACCCATTATTAGACTGGTTTTTGTTGATGCTGATATTGTTTTTGTTAGTGGCTTTGAGTCAGATTGATTAGTTAGTAGATTATAAAATTGTAAAAATTTATTTCCTTTTTATTTTTTTGGAGTATAATTCAATTTCTTAAGCGATTGCTGATAACAGCAATTATCGATTCAACCTTATAAATTAAGGTTACTGTAAATTATATAGGAGATACAGACATGTCAAGAGGTATAAATAAAGTCATATTGGTCGGAAATCTAGGCCAAGATCCAGAAGTGAGATACACCACATCAGGAGCAGCCGTCACAAACATATCAGTGGCAACCTCAGAAAGCTGGAAAGATAAAAACACAGGCGAAGATGTTGTTAAAACAGAATGGCACCGCATTGTTTTTTTTGGGAGATTAGCTGAAATTGCTGGTGAATACTTAAAAAAAGGCAGTAAAGTCTATATTGAAGGAAAGCTGCAAACCCGTAAATGGCAAGATCAAAACAACCAAGATCGTTATACAACTGAAGTAGTTGCCAATGAAATGCAAATGTTGGATGCCCGTCAAAGCGGAGGTCAAGGTCAGTTTGGAGGCGGACAAGCACCAGCAGCACCTCGTCAAAATAATCCACCTCAACAACAAAATCAAGGCGGATACCAACAAAATAATAATCAAGCTCAGAACAATCCACCGCAAAACAATCAACAATCCTCTCAACAAGCCCCAGCCTTTGATGATTTTGATGATGATATCCCGTTCTAATAATGAATAGTATGAAATAACACACAAAAAGCTTCAGAAATGAAGCTTTTTTTTTATTCAAAATATAGAATAATACTATGTATAAAAAAATTCTAATATTTCTTCTTTTTTCATTGCCATTAAGTTTGGTGCATTCAAAATCATCCTATAACATTGGAATAATGTTAGATAACCATTCAAACAAGACATCAGTCTTATTGGAGCGGTTAAAAAGTCAAATAAAAGCCGTCGTTGGTGAGGATGCCAGTATTCATTTCCCAGAAAATGGATTTTATGTCAATAATTTTGATATAAAAGTGGCTGCTGAACAATATCAAAAAATGATCAATAATGACATTGATATGGTTATTGCATTTGGAGTTATTACCAGTGAAGTTGTTAGTAAACAAAAACTACACAAAAAACCAACCATATTATTTGGTGCGATTAACCAAGACTACAATGACTTGGATATAACAAAAAAAACCTCAGGGATTAAGAATTTTACTTATTTGATTGAGTCAGAATCGTATAAAGAGGATTTGGCCAAATTAAAACAATTGACCCATTTTAAAAATGTAGGAATCGTTGTCGATCAAGGTATCGTTGAGTTTTTAAACTTAAATGATGTGCTTGATGAAGCAGTAAAAGGCATCAATTCAAGTTATAAAATTATTCCTTTCGAAACAGTTGAAGACATAATTAATGCACTAAATGGTATTGATGCGATTTATCTTGCAGGTGGTTTTTTCTTAACTGAAGATAATGTTAAACGTCTGGCTATAAAGTTAATCGAAAAGAAAATACCGTCTTTTACACTTAATAGCATTAACCAGGTTAAAGCTGGGATTATGGCTAGCCATAAGGCAGAAGGTGACATTGAACAGTTTTTTAGAAGAATAGCGCTTACGGTTGATTCTTATATATTAGGCACTCCATTAGCTGATATGCCGGTTTTTATTGATTATACTTCTCAACTAACAATTAACTACAATACCGCAGAAGCCATAGGTGTGCCTATTAAATACAGCTTAATAGCTGACACAGATTTCGTTGGTGATTTTAACAATATTCTTTCACAAGATAAGATGAACTTAGTTGAAGTTATCAATCAAGTATTGTCAAAGAACTTGAATTTAAAAATATCAAGCCTTGATGTTGATTTAAGCCAGCAGAATTTAAAATCTGCTAAAAACAATTATAAACCAACAGTTTCAGCTTCTGTCACCGGCGCATATATTGATCCTGATTTAGCCGAGTTAAGTAATGGCAGTAATCCCGAATTTTCTAGCTCAGGGAATTTAAACGTTAATCAAACCCTCTATTCAAATGCAGCCAATTCAGAAATTGCCATACAAAAAAGTTTGATAAAAGCCCAAAAAGAAAATTTTAGTGCACAACAATTAGATACAATCTTTGATGCCGTAAACGCTTATTTCACGGTGTTAATATTGAAAACTAATGCTCAGATTCAATTACTCAACTTAAAATTAACAAAAGACAACCTTAAACTGGCACAACAGAGTTATGAAATCGGTCAGTCAGGAAAATCTGATTCATTGCGTTTTTTAAGTGCTAAAGCTCAAAATACTCAAGTCATGGTAGAAGCGGCAAATCAATTAGAACAATCTTATATTTCCTTGAACCAATTGCTCAACAATGCGCCTGATCAGGAAATTGATATTGAAGATGTTAAACTTGATAAAGGTGTGTTTGAAGACTATAACTATAATTTATTGACAGAACTGCTAGATGATCCTGAATTGAGAATCCCTTTTATTGAGTTTGCGATTGCTAAAGCCAAATTAAATGCCCCAGAACTAAAAGCCATCAAATATAACAATCAAGCAGTAGAAAAAGAAATCGAACTCAATGGACGCAATAGGTATTTGCCAACAATTTCATTGCAAGGACAGTATAACAATACATTTAACCGCAGTGGAACAGGTAGTCAGCCTCCACCAGGCAGCTCATTTTTAGATGATAACTATAATGTTGCACTGTCATTTTCTGTTCCGTTATTTAATAAAAACCAATTTAGTACTAACAGGCAAACTGCGATTATTAAGCAAGAGCAATTAGATATTTCAAAACAAAATACAGAACAGTTAATTGATGTAAATATTAGGACTGGAGTATTAAGGTTGATAAATGAAATGTCAAATATTAACCTTTCTGAAGTATCCGAACAAACAGCAAAAGAATCACTAGAATTAACCAAAGCATCCTATGCAAATGGTGCGGTTAATATTGTACAATTAATTGATGCTCAAAATAATTACATTAATTCCCAATTGGCAAAATCTAATGCGATATACAATTTTTTGATTACTTCACTTCAGCTTGAAAGATCACTTGGATATTACTTCTTTTTAAATACAAAACAAGAGAATGAACAATTTAGAAAAGACTTTTTTACATTTTTGAATAAACAATGACAGGAAAATCGATAACATGAATATAACTTTAAAAATTTTGATAATAAGCACAATGCTCTTTTTATTGGTTTCTTGTGGTGAAGAAGAAGTCTCTGAAGAAAAATTGGTACGACCTGTTAAGTACCACAAAGTCGAATTTTCAGGTGGAGATAAAGTACGCGTATTTAGCGGAACTTCAAAAACCGACCAAGTGGTTAAATTAAGTTTTAGAAGCAATGGAGTATTATCTGAATTAAACATTAAATTGGGTCAAAAAGTTAACAAGGGTGATCTATTGGCTAAATTAGACAATGTTCAAGCCAGGCTAAATTATGAAAACTCAATTTCATCAAAGAACAGTTCAGAATCTAAAATGAACACAACAAAACTCAACTTGAATAGAATTAAAGCCTTATATGAAAAAGGTGGGTCGTCATTGAGCGATTTAGAAGCCGCTAAAGATGCAGCAAGAAATGCACAGCAAAACTATAACTCTGCAATGAGGAATGTTGATATTCAACAAGACCAGATAAATTATGGTTATTTATATGCACCATCTGATGGAGAGATTTCTGCAGTTAATGTAGAACTCAATGAAAATATCAGTTCTGGTCAAATAATTGCAACATTAAACTCAGGATCTCACATGAATATAAGTTTGGGATTACCTGAAAGCGTGATAAACAATGTTAAATTAAACATGCCAGTGCAGGTGACTTTTTCTTCTCTCAATAATAAAGATTTTAAGGGCGTTGTGACTGAAGTCTCTCCTTCATTGGATATCAATACTGCTACCTATCCCATTACGATTGATGTAGAGGATGCAAGTTCTGAAATTAAATCTGGCATGGCGGCAAATGTCACATTTAATTTTAAAGATTCCGAGTCACAACCTAATGATAAATTTTTAGTTGTCCCGTCTATTGCAGTTGGAGAGGATTCAAATGGAAGGTTTGTCTTTTTATTAAACCAAAATGGCGAGACAGCCATTGCAAATAAACAAACCATACAAATCGGTAAACTCACTTCGGAAGGATTTGAGGTTGTTTCAGGATTGAAAAGCGGGCAATTGATTGCAACAGCTGGCTTGCAGACCCTTTTGAACGGCCAAGAAGTCTTAATTAAGCAAGAATCAAACTAATGAATATTGCAAAAATATCCATAGAAAAAAACAGAATCACTTTGGTTGTTCTGGGCAGTATTATTTTGATGGGTTTGGCTATGTATTCTGCTTTGTCTAGGGATAGCATGCCTCCATTCACAATCCGAGTGGCATCGATTGTCTCTGAGTTTCCAGGAGCAAGCCCTGAGCGAGTAGAACAGTTGGTTACTGATAAAATCGAAAAATTGGCTCAAGAATTACCTGAACTAAAAGATGTGACCAGTACCTCTAGAACTGGATTATCAGTGGTTTCTGTTGCCTTAAAAGATGAAGTTGATAGTAAAGACCTACAAGCTGTGTGGGATAGATTAAGAAGGAAAATCGATAACATAAAGGGCTTACCTCAGAATGTGGTGCCCGATCTTAATGATGATGGCATTGGAGATGTTTATGGTATTGTAGTTGGGCTGACTTCTGATGGGTTTAGTTATGCACAGATGAAAGACTATGCTGATGATATCAGAGATGATTTGATTAAAATCCCTGAGGCTGCCAAAGTTTCTTTGGGTGGATTACAAGAAGAACGGGTTTTTGTTGAATTTGACAATGCCAAACTTAATGAATACGGCCTAACGTCTAATATGCTAAAGAACATCATTACATCGACAAATATATTGAGTTCAGGTGGGGAAATTAATTTAGGTGAAGAACGGGTCATCTTAGAGCCAACAGGAAATTTCAATTCTGTTAAAGACATCAGTCAAATGCTAATTCCTGTTGGCAATGGTGGCACCCAATTAGTTGAGCTGGGTGATATCACAACCGTAAGAAAAGCCTATATAGATCCGCCAGTACAGATTGTTAAATTCAATGGACGGACCGCTGTTTCATTGCATATCAACTTAAAAAAAGAGGCCAATGTTATCGAGCTAGGTGTCAAAGTTGATGAGAGAATTAAATATTGGCAGTCAAAGTTACCAGTTGGTTTAGAATTAACCAGGGTGTCATCTTTAGATACTTATATTGAAAATAAGATTGATAATTTTGTGGTTAACTTAATCCAATCCATCTCTATTGTATTACTGGTAATGCTCTTTTTCTTAGGTTTTAGGACTGGCCTTATCATTGCCAGCCTTATTCCGATAGTAACAATTATGACACTTATGATAATGGGTATTATTGATATAGGGTTAAACCAAGTGACATTGGCCGCCTTGATTATGGCGTTAGGTATGCTAGTTGATAATGCCATTGTAGTGGCTGAAACAATCATGGTTAAGATGGAATCTGGCATTAAGGCAAAAAATGCTGCGATTGCAGCCGTTTCTGAATTGTTTATGCCATTACTCATCTCTACACTGACTACATCGGCAGCATTTTTAGCATTTTATATGTCGCCAACATCAATGGGAGACATAGTTGGCCCAATTTTTGTTGTCATCACCATTGCATTGTTGTCTTCATGGGTAATTGCTTTGTCTGTCATTACACTATTTTGTTATTTCTTTATGAAAATAGATGTATCCAAAACCAAATTAAGCCTTATAGATAGAATTATCTTAAAACTTAAAGAGCTTTACCGAATAGTGATATTAAAAGCATTGGTGAATAAAATTAAGGTAATGATTTTGATTTTTTCCATGTTTGTGATGTCGTTATTTGGATTTGGCTATATTCAGTTTTTATTTTTTCCCGACAGTGACAGAAATTTAATTACCATTGACGTCAACCTTCCTGCTGGAACAAAAGTTGAGTCTACTGAAAGCATCGTTGCATCAATTGAATCATTTATGCATGAGAAACTCAAAGTTAATGAAACCCGTCAATCAGGCATTGTAGACTGGTCTTCATATATCGGTAAAGGCCCAGAATCTTATGATTTAGGTTATTCTCAGGAAGAGGCTGATTCTAGTTATGCACATCTCTTGATCAATACATCCTCCTTTAATGTCAATAATGATATGGTAGCCATACTTGACAAATTTACATTTGAAAATTTCCCCAATGCTGAAATAAAAGTCAGCGTATTAGCTGGTGGAGGCGGAGGTGTCCCAATTGAAATTAAAGTATCAGGAGATAATCCTGATGAATTGGCACTTATATCTGAATCCATTAAAAACAAATTATCAAAAATACCTGGAACAAAAAATATCAAAGATGATTGGGGCCCAAAAAGTAAAAAGTTTTTAATAAATATCGACCAATCAAGAGCCCAAGCCGCAGGTGTTTCTAGTCAAGACATTGCTACATCATTGAAAACAGTATTAGATGGTTTTAAAACGGGAGAATACAGAGAAGACAATAAAACCATACCAATAATGATGCGCAGTGACTCAAATCAACAACAAAGCCTGGCTTCATTAGAAACTTTAAATATTTATGCTCAATCATCAGGCAGAAGTGTACCATTATTACAAGTGGCTGAAATTAATCCTCAGTGGCAGTATTCAAAGATAAAAAGACTGAATTTAAGACGGACAATTAATGTGACAAGCAAATTAACTGCAGCTGGTAATGCTTCATTAGTTACTAAAGAAATAACACCTTGGTTGCAGCAAGAGATGCAAGAAAATTGGCCAGAAAATTATACTTATGAATTGGGTGGAGACGCCAAACAATCGGCTGAAAGTATGGGGTCTGTGATTAGTTACTTACCACTATCAGGTTTTATCATAGTCTTGTTGTTGATTATTCAATTTAATTCATTTAGACACATGACAATGGTTTTACTGACTATCCCATTAGGATTAATTGGCGTGGTAATTGGTTTACTTGTATTTAAAGAACCTTTTGGTTTTATGCCATTTTTAGGAGTCATTTCTCTTTTTGGAATTATCATTAATAACGCCATTGTTTTATTGGATAGAATTGGGATTGAACGCAGTGAGCTGAATCAAAATGATGCCATTGTTATGGCTTGTCTTCAACGTTTCCGACCGATTCTGTTAGCCACATTTACCACTGTATTGGGATTGATCCCTCTTTATTTAAGTGGAGGTGAAATGTGGGAAGGCATGGCAGTCAGTATTATGGTCGGATTATTGTTTGGCACGGTTATTACTTTAATTTTTATACCAGTATTATACAGTTTACTGTATAAAGTTAATTTTAGTAATTATCAATTCAATAAAAAACTATTAGATTCATAAAGTGAACAATGAAGGATTAACACATGTGGCTAAACAAAATAGAATTAGAATCTGAAAGCATTAAGCTCATACCACTGACTCAAGAACATAGCGATGATTTGGTGAAAGCTGCATCTGATGGTAAATTATGGGAGTTGTGGTTTACATCTGTTCCCAATTCAGAAACAATTGATGAATATATAAGCTTTGCACTGAATGCTCAAAAGCAAGGTACTGCCGTGCCATTTTCAATAATTGATAAAGTCAGCAATAAAATCATTGGATCAACCCGTTTTTGTCATTCTGATAACACCAATCATAGAGTCGAGATTGGGTATACATGGTATGCTGAAAGTTACCAGCGATCATCAGTTAATACTGAATGTAAGTTGCTGCTCTTGAGTCATGCCTTTGAATCGATGAATGCCATTGCAGTCGAATTTAGAACCCATTGGCACAATCAAACATCCAGAACAGCCATATTAAGACTAGGTGCCAAACAGGATGGTGTACTGAGGAATCACCATAAAATGGCAAATGGATCTTACAGAGATACAGTGGTTTTTTCAATCATCAACTCAGAGTGGCCTGCTGTTAAAAAAAATTTAGAATACAAATTGGCCAGACACGGATAATCATGAATTATTTCTTATCCATTATGATCGCTAATTGTTAATATTTCACGCATTACACCTGTAGCATAAGAACCTGGTGCGAGGTTAAAGGACAGATACAAGTCATTATTAATCCATTTAAATGTAAAATCATTGGCACAAATACGCATGGCACGTCGATCTTGTTTCAAGCGGAATCTCTCAAATCCTTGTTGATAGACTTGAAATTCTGATGCCACAGATAACTCAAGCTCTGCACATTCTCCAGTGCTTTGTGGACCATCTTCTCCATACATGGCTGCGGTTAAATGCACATCAAATTCATTGAGACGTTTGCTGATTTCAGCTGGTGTGGCATCACTGATTGGGAACCAGGAGTGGCTTCGGTCTAATTGTAAAATATCTCCATCTATGGCTGTATTCCACGTGTTGTTATTTATTCTTTGTGCAACAATTGTATTAAATATATGGCTCCGTGATGTTGATATTAAAAGGCTTTTTAAGTTTCTAGATTTAACTTTATAATTGCCAGAAAACCAATCTTGACACTTTTGTATGTTACCCAAGTCATGGCCAAATCTTTGTGGGCCAAAATAATTAGGTACTCCATTTTCAATAATGTTTTGTATATTCTGTTCAATTTGATCAGCTGAACCGACGATATTACGAATGACTATTTCAAAATGATTAGATTCCAGTTGACCAATCTTAATTTTTTTATAGTGATAATCAGATTTTAGAACAGTAACGTCATCAGGCAAGGCTGATTGAATGGCTTCAATATCAGATACTTTGGCCAATTGTATACTGAACCATTGTTTGGTGATTGCATGCCTGTCTTTCATGCCAGCAAAACCAATTTGTTTTCTTGGTACTTGGCAAACATTGGCCAGCTTGTTTGCCACCCATTCAGTATTGCTGCCAATTTTTTGTAGATACAACCACAAATGTTCTCCCGATCCTGATAATTCAACATTATTGATTTCTGTGACATTAAAATCTTCAGGAGCAGTACGGATAACGCCAGTGGCATCAACTTTATTAAGTGTGGGGAATAATGTATTAAAATTTAAAACCATTGTGGTATTATCCACATATTAAAACGATTACACAGATTTTTATCCAAGGTGATAAATAAAATCTATAACTTAGTTAATTATGAATCAAAAATCAATCATATTTTACAGCTTCAGAAGGTGCCCTTATGCGATGCGTGCACGTGTAGCATTGGCATATTCTGATATCACATTACAACACCGTGAAATACTATTAAAAGACAAGCCCCAATCTATGTTGGATTATTCTGCCAAAGGGACTGTACCGGTTTTGATTGTTGATGGTAGGGTAATTGATGAAAGTTTAGATGTGATGTTATGGGCATTAGAACAAAAAGATTCTGATAATTGGATATTGAATGGCAATCAAACTTTGCAAAGCGAAATGTTTGAATTAATTAGAACATGCGATGAAAATTTTAAACCCATCTTAGATTATTACAAGTATTCAGACAGGCATCCCTTATCAGAGATTGAATACAGAGACCAATCAATGTGGTTTTTACAGAAATTAGATAATCAATTAAAACAACAAAATTTCCTAATGTGTGATGATGTTAGTTTGGCTGATATCGCTATCTTTCCGTTTATCAGGCAATATGCTTTTGTGAATAAAGACTGGTTTGATAACAATGCTTATGTGTATTTACAAAACTGGTTAGAAAAATGGCTAAAATCAGATTTGTTCCTATCAATTATGCAAAAACATGAACTTTGGGTAGATTATTAAGGGCTTCTCTTTTTTCCTGTAAACATTTACGATAAGATGCATTTTTTTAACTTAGGCACCTGATTTACGTTCAGGCCAGCAAATATTATGAAAAACCAACCAATTGTCGTTACGGCTTTGTACCACTTTGTGCGTCTTGAAGATTATCAAGACCTACGTCAACCCTTATTAGATGTCATGCTTGCCAATGAAGTCCGTGGGACTCTACTGTTAGCATCAGAAGGCATAAATGGCACCATTGCCGGTGAAAAAGTAGGAACAGAAAACGTGCTAAACTGGCTGCGAAACGATTCTCGACTGGCTGATTTCGATTCAAAAGAATCCTTTACCGATGAAATGCCATTTTACCGCACCAAAGTTAAACTCAAGAAAGAAATTGTGACCATGGGTGTCCAAGGCATCGATCCAAAATTAAAAGTGGGCCGTTATGTTAAGCCCCAAGATTGGAATGCATTGATTTCAGATCCAGAAACCATTTTAATTGATACACGCAATGATTACGAATACCAAATTGGTTCGTTTGAAAAAGCAGTCAATCCCAATACTGATACATTCAGAGAATTTCCAAAATATGTTAAAGACAATTTGGATCCCAAAAAGCACAAAAAAGTGGCGATGTTTTGTACTGGTGGCATTCGTTGTGAAAAATCTACCGCTTTTTTAATGGAGCAAGGGTTTGATGAAGTGTTTCATTTACAAGGTGGAATTTTAAAATATTTGGAAGAAGTCCCAAAAGACGAAACAATGTGGAAAGGGGAATGTTTTGTTTTTGATAATCGTGTTGCTGTTAATCACGATTTAGAAAAAGGATCATACGAACAATGTTATGCCTGCCGATACCCAATAACCGCTGAAGAAATGTCCAGTGAACATTATCAAGAGGGCGTGAGTTGTCCACATTGCTACAAAGATGTCACTGATGAACAAAAGCAAAGATTTGCAGAACGTGAGAAACAAATCTTGCTTGCCAAAAAAAGAGGCGAAGAACACATTGGTGGAACTGTGACAGAGATAATCAAGAAACGCCACGATATTAAAATTCAGCGTAAAGAAAAGGCAAGAAGACAATCATAAAACCAAAATAATGGATGGTTTAAATGCCCAATTATAATTGGGCATTTTTGTTTATGTCGTTTCAATTTATTTAGGTTGCTAAAATAATTAAATAAAATAATAACCAATTTCAATAATGTGCGTTTAAACTTGTATCATGCAAGAAATAGACGACAAAATACTCACACAGGCCATTAATGGCGACAAGATGGCATTCCGCAGTCTCGTTATTCATTATTCGAAAGCTGTAAATTTATTGGCCTTTAGATACGCTGCCAATAAAGCCTGTGCTGAGGACATTACCCAAGACACGTTTATAAAAGCTTATAAAGCGTTGCCCAGATATAAGGCCAATGCTAAATTTTCTACATGGTTATTCAGAGTAGCCAGTAATACATCAATAGATTACCTGAGAAAAGCCAAACAGCATAAGCAGACAGATTCAATCGAACAGAATCCAAGCATCAGCGAAAAGCACAACCAGCAAATCAACCACGAAGATCAATTAGATTTAAACAGGCAATTACAATCTGCATTAAGCGGTTTAACCGATGTTGAAAGATTGGCCTTTACATTGAAACACCAGCAAGGTTATTCAATAGCTGAAATATCTAAACAATTAAAGATAAACAACAATGCCTGTAAACAGACTATTTACCGCGCTGTACAAAAATTAAGAAACAAACTGACACCAATGGTGAGCACATGAGTACTGAAGATAAAAAATTTGATGATTTTGATACATTAATGGTGTATCTGAATGAATCAGATGACCAAAAATTAACCGATGGAATACTTTCATCACCACAGGGTTGTAAACAATTAGAAGGTTTACAAAAAGACATGAATACCATAGAAAACAAATTTAACGAATACCAAACAGACGAACAGTATGGATCCGATTTGTGGAATAAAATATCAGATCGTTTAGATGAGCGTGCTCAAATTTCTTGGTTTCAAAAATTCATCAAACAGATTCAACAACCACAATTTTCAGCAGTGGGTCTGGTGGCTTTGTTTGCTATCGCCGTGACATTTTATTTAATGGGTCACAATCAGGCTGTGGTCGAAATTGATTCACAAAAAACAACGAATCAACAATTACTTTCGCAAAACATGCAATTACACTTGGCCCAAACCGATATGTTTCTGACCCAAGTTAGTAATATGAACACCCAAAACAATTCACCAGTTTTAATTAGAACAGCCGAAAGTCTTTTGGCTTCTAACAGAATATATAAAAACGCGTATGCCAATAATGACAACAAACGACTAAAAAATTTATTAACAGAGTTAGAACAAGTCTTATTGGAAGTATCGAATGGAGAAAGCAAAAATTCACACAATTACATCAGTGAATACGCTAATAAACAGCTGCTTTATAAAGTTAAAAGCAGTAATCAGCAACTGAAATCACAGTTGTCAAACCAAAAAACAACCAGTATTTAGGAGAAAGTCATGAACTTTAAACAAACTAAATTAGCCATCGGATTATCATTATTAATCATGTTGCCATCAATCGTCAGTGCTCAAAATAAAAGCTACGAAGCAGGGCAAAAAGCCATGCATGCAAAACAATATGAAAGCGCCTATTCACATTTTAAAAAAGCCGAATCAGACAAAAAATACACTGATGCAGCTTTGTATTGGCAGTCTTATGCATTGTATAAAAACAAACAAGATGCCAAAGCAAAAAGAACCATAGAAAAATTATTTGAAAACCACCCAAATAGCAAGTGGATTGATGATGCAGAGTTTTTGGTTCTGGAGCATGATTTAGAACATAAAATACCAGATATGGTTGAACTAGAATTAGAACTAGAAAAACTAGAAAAGCTAAAGAGTATAAACTCTATTGAAAACATCGTGCTAAATGATGAACTGAAATTATTGGCTATCCAACAAATTATGTTTGAAGACGAAGTCAAAGGCCTTAAGTTGGTTAAGGAAATGTTGAGTAAAACCAAAGATCTTCAAGTAAAAATGAATGCCCTACAACTCATGGGCATCAATGAATCAGAGCAAGCCACAAAAGAGTTATATGAGTTCATTACTCAAAATCAACAGCAAGAGCTTCAAAATGAAGCAGTACAAATGTTGAGTTTGAGGGACAGCTTAAAAAGTAATGAGATGTTACTGAAATTGTATGAGAAAGACATTAACAAAGAGCTTAAATCATCTATTATTCAAGGTTTTATTCATTCAGATGAGAATAAAAAATTACTGGAATTACTTGAAAAAGAAAAGGATGCTGATTTGAGTCATCAAATGATTCAAATGTTAGGTGTGAAAGGAGCATCAGATGAGCTTAAAAAACTATCTAAAACAATCAAAGGTTCGGAAAATCAAGCGGCCTTGATTCATGCACTGGCACTGAGTGGTGATAGTCAATCTATTAAAGATATGATCGCCAATAATACGGACATAGAAATAAAAAAACAGGCCATTCAATCTTTAATTATTGTTGATGATGATTTAGGGGATTATCTTGATGATTTGTATGAAGATTTAAAAAATCCTGAGCTAAAACAAGAAATAATTTCTGTCTTCATTGCTACAGGAAAAAGCCCTAAAGGCATACAAAAACTAATTGAAAAAGAAACCAATAAAGAAATTAGGTCCCAGCTTATTCATGCATTAATGGCGATGGATGAAAAAGAAGAATTAATTAAAGTTCTTGAAATGGAGAAGGATCAACAATCCAAGATGGAAATTATTCATATGCTAGGTGCAATGGGTGCTTCAGAGGAATTAAAAGAAATGCATGAAAAATCCAAAGATGAAGCCATTCAGATGCAAATAATTCAAGCACTGGGTATAAATGGGTCTGAAAAGAATGAGGAATTTTTAAACAATGCTTATAAGACAGAAAATAAAGAAGTCAAAAATTCAGTGATTGAAGCCTATATGATCGAGGGCAATACAAAAGCATTGGTTCAATTATTGAAAAAAGAAAAAGATTTAGAGGTTAAAAAAGAGATATTAAGAACGATTAGCCAAATAGATCCTGAATACATTTTAAATAGATTAGAAAACTCTAACTACAATGGAGAACAAAAATGAGAGCATTAACCTTAGCATTAATCCTAGTAACCAATCTAGTTGTGGGAATGAAGAGCCAGTTTAATGTTATCAATAACATTCTTAATCCTGCTGATTATATTTCACAAATCAAAAATAAAGATGCATGGTTTGCATATAGAGTAAAAGCGCAGAAGAATACTACATCAATGTGCTGCTGGGAAAGTACAAATAGAGAAAATCTTCAATGTGACTTAGAAAATGACAACAACAGTTTTGGCAGTTCCAATAAAGATGGTATCACTGAAAATATCAATATCTATGTAAACGTACAAAAAGGCATGATAAATAATATTTTAACAGTGGGTGATGAATGCAAAATCATTGTTGGTAAACAAGAAGTGAATTGGCTTAATGATATCACTCATGAAAACAGCGTCAATTGGCTAAAAGAGCTATCAATAAATGACAATGATGTATCGTCTCATAATGCTTTATATTCTTTGGCGCAACATGATGGAGTAGGTGCTTCAATGGCATTGTATGATATTGCTTCATTAAAAAACCATGACAATTCTCAAAATGCTGTATTTTGGTTAGGAAATTCAAGAAATGATGGTTTTACTCATTTACAGAAACTCTACAAAAGTTTACCAAATGGAAATGTTAAGAGGCACATCAATTTTGCCTTGTCACAATCAAAATCACCAGAATCCATAGATTTGTTGAAACAAATTGCTATGAATGATACCAACACTGTACAAAGAGCAGACGCCTATTTTTGGTTGGCCGAAAACAATTTACCTGGTATTGAAAAGTTTCTATTAAACGCCGTTGAGAATGATGATTCATTTATTGTCAAAGAAAAAGCCATTTTTGCATTGTCACAGGTAAAATCAGAATTGGCTGCCGACGCATTGTTAGACTTGGTTGAGAACCACAGTAATGCAGATATACAAGAAAAGGCATTGTTTTGGTTGGCACAAATTAACCCACCAAAAGCGAAGGAGATTGTTTTAGAAATATTAAAGAGCACTAAATCAGAAGGCCAAATTAACAATGCAGTTTTTACCTTGTCTCAAATACCTGAACAAACTGATGATGACGTACTGTTTAGTTTGTTGACAAATGATTATTCCAATCAAGTGAAGAAACAGGCTTTATTTTGGTTGAGCCAATCTGAAAACACAAATACTATTGAGCGTTTAGTTAAGTATTTATAAGATCTAAAAAGCACTCCAAGAATAATCTGGAGTGCTTAATTTTTTAAATAAATGTTTAATAAACTATTCAAATCCACTTGCAAATAAAGTATCAGTTATAACGTGAATAATTCCAGGTGAGCCTGATATTTCATGGGCAGCACAAAAATAGGGGATTTCCTCAATCTGGTTAAATCGAACATAAACATCCCAACCAAAACCAGTAGGCTCATTATCTGTATTGGTTCCATCTCCAAGGCAGCCTTCGGAACATATGAGACTATCATCTGAGGAGTTGATGTTGTGTTCGCCCCCATCATTAATAAAATGAACAACATCTCCTCGTTGGATAGATAAGTCACTTGGCTCAAATCCATTGTTTGTCGTGGCATGGACTTCATGAACGGCAACTGTTGTAGGTTCTACCACTGTGACAGATCCTTGCATACCAAAATCAATGTGTGGTTCACAGATATAGGCGGTTGTCCCAAGTGTTCTGAACGTCACTTCAAACGACCACAAAGTGGAGGATGGATTGCCATTTCCACCTTCAGCATCACATCCTTCGGCACACCTAAAACTTCCATCAGAGGCCCTGACATTGTGCCCACCACCAGTGTTTGTCCATCGTACAGTGTCTCCAGCTTCAATTTGTAATGAATTAGGAGTAAAAACATTGCTTGATACGATTACATCATGTGTTTTAGCCACTAATAATCCTACATTGCTTGTTAATGTAATAAATAACAATAAGGCTTTCATAAAAGATACGGCATTGATTACTATCAATAAGATATTTTGAATAAAGCCCATAATACATGAATAAAAATAATAAATGTTAAATAAATGCTAAATGTTAAGTTACAGAAGTTGTTAAACTTAAATGTGTGATTGATTTCACAAATGTTCTTTATTTAATGTCCTATTATCGAAGCCATTGATAACTTAAGGCCACTAAAATGAACATTTACAAAAGAAAATATTATACTGAATCTGAAATGGTATTGGCCGAAAAATCAAATATACCAGATGGTTTTTCCAGCCATCAATTCGCACCAATAAAGAGGAATCAATCGGCACATAATAATCGAGCAGAATCAGCGAATAGTGCAGGTTCCCAGATACCAAATATATTTCACAGGGCATTTTCAAAAATGGGCTATGGAGCCACACCAGAATTAATTGCACATGTACAAACCCTATCTGGAGCCACAGACAACGATAAAATATTGTCCTATATTGATGAACAACTCAACCCCAATAGCATTGATGACAGTGCCGCTCAAACGAATCTGACTCAAGGTTACCAAACTCTCAATAAAACCAGAATGGAGCTATATCAACAACACTCTAGAAGACCTGATGAAGGAGAAATAGAATGGGATTTCCGCATTTTACCAGGCAGAGAAACCTTTTATGCATCATTTATGTTGGCCATCCAAAGTAAGAGACAATTATTTGAAATCATGGCTGATTTTTGGCACAACCATTTCAATGTGTATATGGATGGAGATGGAATACAGCCCATGTTCGTTCACTATGACCGCGATGTGATCAGAAATAATACATTGGGAAACTTTAGACAAATGCTTGAAGACGTGACGAGATCGAACTGTATGTTAGATTATTTAGGCAATGCCTATAATAACAAAGATGCACCCAATGAAAACTTTGCAAGAGAATTACTTGAGCTACATACCATCAGTGCAAAAAACTATTTGGGCCACATGCCAGCAGCAGACGTGCCCCTTGATGCACAAGGCAGGAAAGTGGGTTATGTAGAAGCTGATGTGGTTGAAATGGCCAGGGCATTAACTGGTTGGTCATACAGTGGAGCTGATTGGTGGGATTATCAAAATGGTAATATCGCTACTGGTGAATTTTTGTTCCGAGATGATTGGCATGATGAAGGCAGCAAAGAAATCATGGGCAATACATTCACTTTTGATCAAAATAATAAACTAAAAGACATGCAGGACATACTAGATATGTTGGCAGAACATCCAGCAACAGCTGAATTTCTGGCCACTAAGATGTGTAAGAGGTTTATCAGTGATAATCCACCGCAATCAATTATCGATGCAGTTAAGCAAACATTGCATCAAAATTGGCAAGCCCCTGATCAAATTAAATTGGCAATGGAAACATTATTAAAGTCACCTGAGTTTATGAATACTTGGGGCGAAAAGATCAAACGCCCATTTGAAAGAACTGTTGCAAGCATGAGACAAATGGGTTTCACCTATGACTTTGATCCAACCAATGAACACTCATCTTGGATGTTTTGGGAATTTCGTAATACCGGTCAAAATTTGTTTCATTGGACTTCTCCCAATGGTTATCCTGATACAAAAGCAGCTTGGTTGAGTGCATCAAGCATCATGTCTACCTGGCGGTTTATGCAATGGATGGCGAGATTTAGAGATGACAATGATAACACTTACAATGATGTTTTGAATATGACATTGAATCAATTTCCAAATGCAAATGACAGAACGGCAAACAACATAGTTAATTACTGGTTTGAAAGGGCTTGTGGAATGTCACCCAACTCAAATACCCAAGACAAATTGGCTAATTTCATGTCATATGATGATACATCAGACCCACAAGGAACTGATCGAAATACACCCATAGATTTATCAAACAATGATTGGCCAGGATACAATCAAGAAAGGTTATTTGCGGTGGTATCGACCATTTTTCTCACTTCAGAATTTAACTACAGGTAGTCCATCATGAAAAAATTAAACAGAAGACAATTTTTAAAAGGATCAGGATTAGTCACATTGGCAGGTCTTGGTGGAGTTCAAGTTGGATTTGGCAGTGGTCTCTTTGGAGGTGAAACTAACAGTTCAAAAGATTTATTAATTTATGTTTTTCTCAATGGAGGCATGGATGGTTTAAACTTTATGCCACCAAGATCAGGTGCGGATTATATAGCTTACACCACACAGTTACGTCCATCATTGCATATATCCAATAATTTATCATTACCACTCAATGGACAAAATGCATTCGGTTTTCATCCCAATGCAACGGGTATGCGAGATTTATTTAATGACGATAAAATGGCAATTGTGCATGCTACAGGTCTAGTAGAAGCCAATCGCAGCCACTTTGTTTCTACAGCTTTAATGGAATTAGGTGTAGAAACACCATCTTCTAATTTAGGTACAGGTTGGTTAACTCGCTATTTTAATTCATCCTTGACTACACCTGATGATGCTTTGATTCCATCAGTAGTGCCTTCTTATAACAATACTGATGCAGTTTTGGGTAATCCTAGCTCATTGGTGATGGGTTCACCCGATGAGTTTAGCCTAAACCAAGGTCATTGGGCATGGGAATCTGCAATGCAAAATACCCTTGCTGAAATTTATAACACACCATCATCTCTAGAAGATACTGTGGCCAATCAAACTTTACTTGCTTCACAGATAGTCCAAGGCATCGACTGGGAAAATTATGTTCCAGATAATGGGGCACAATATCCGGTTGGATATTTTGGCAATCAATTGAGAACCATAGCACAAATGTACAAAGAACAAGTTGATTTAGAAGTGGCCTATATTCCTTCAGGTGGATGGGACACGCATATTGGGCAAGGCACTGGTGATACTGGTGAGTTTGCCAATTTAGTACAAGAAGTTTCTGATGGACTTAAGGCACTTTATCAAGATTTATCTGCCAATAATGCTGGTAAGTTTACCATAATTGTTCAAAGTGAGTTTGGGCGTAGGGCATATGAAAATGACAGCAATGGAACTGATCATGGTTACGGAAACCCCATGTTTATTATTGGTGACAATGTCAATCCTGGATTTCATGGTCAATTCCCTGGATTAGCAACTAACCAATTATATCAGGAAGATGATGTTGATGTAACGGTTGACTACAGAGATGTGGTCAGTGAAGTGTTAATGAAACGCATGCAAAATCGATTTCTAGGCTTTATATTTCCTGGATACACAGGTTATACAGAATTGGGTGTCGTCAACGGAGCAGATCTACAGCCTGTGTATGATTTCGATTATGATCCAATTTTTGCATCAGGATTTGATTAGAATTAATTTACAATAACACCTGTTTGGATATTCCATAAATTCGAATAAATACCGTTGAGTGCCAATAGTTCCTTGTGATTGCCTGATTCTACAATTTGGCCTTGGTCTAATACATGAATAATATCTGCATTAACAATGGTAGATAACCTGTGTGCTATGACAAGTAAGGTTCGGTTCTTCGCAATTTTAAGCATGGATTTTTGGATGGCTGCTTCAGTTTCATTATCAACCGCTGATGTGGCTTCATCTAAGATTAATATATCTGGGTTTTTCAATATGGCCCTGGCAAATGAAATGCGTTGCCTTTGGCCACCTGATAGTTTCATGCCACGTTCTCCAACCATTGTATCAAATCCATTGGGCAGTGATTCTATAAAATCTAAAGCTTCAGCTTGTTGAGCTGCGATTTTAATTTCAGAATCTGATGGATCATCTTTTCCATAAGCTATGTTATCTTTTATGGATCCATCAAATAGAAATATATCCTGAGAAACCAGTCCAATAGATTTTCTCAAGTCTTTGATTTTAATATTGTTTAAATCTATATCATTAATTTTAATGGTACCAGTTTTTGGCGAATAAAATCGTAGCAGTAATTTCATTAAGGTACTTTTACCAGAACCTGTTTGCCCCACAAACGCAGTCATTTTAGATTTTTCTAAGGTAATATTGATATTAGATAATACTTGATTTGTTTGTTGTTGGTAACTAAAGTTGACGTCTTTAAAACAAATGTCTTGGGTCATGTCTGCAGTTTGGGTGTTTTCATTGTCACGAATGACTATGGGGGTTTCTAGTAAATCCAATATCCTTCTAACTGATGCCATTGCTCTTTCATACAAGTCCATTGTTACAGCCAAAGATGTAAAAGGCCACAATAACCTTTGGGTTAAAAATACCAGCATCCCATAGGATCCTACAGAAATCACACCATCTAAAGCATCAAATCCGCCAATAATAAAAGTGGCCAAAAACCCGGTTAAAATGGCCATGCGAATAATGGGTGTAAATGCAGCACTTATCTTAATGGCTTCCTTATTCGCATGTAAATAGTCTTGGCTTAAATCAGATAGATTTTCAAGCTCTTGTTTTTCTCGGGTAAAGCTTTTAATGGTGGCAATTCCCATGATCTTATTTGAGATTGCTGTGGCCAATATACCTGTTTGTCTTCTGACCTCTGTATAGCGTGGTTGGGCTTTTCTTTGAAAGAAAAAAGCACCAAATATAATAAGAGGAATGGGTAAGAAAGCAAAAACAGCAATTTTTACAGAGATATAAAAAAACACCGCGCCCACACCAATCACTGACACTATGACTTGGATGATATCATTGGCACCCACATTCAGAAACCTTTCTAATTGATTCACATCATCATTTAAAATTGAGGTTAAATTTCCACTGGTTTGATCCTCGAAAAATGCCATGTCTTGGTGTTGCATGTGATTATAGGTGTCTGTTCGCATTTGGTGTTGCAGTGCCTGTGCTAGATTGCGCCACAAAATAGCATAAAGAAATTGAAAAATAGATTCACCTAGCCAAATAATAAAGGTTAATACTGCCAATGCAATAAGTTGAGACTTGGGATCAACAAAACCAAAATTTGACAAAAAAGAATCTTCTTGACTGACAACGACGTCTATTGCAATACCGATTAAAATTTCAGGAGCGATATCAAACAGCTTGTTTATGACAGAACACATAGAGGCAAGAAAAACAGTTACTCGATGGCCTTTTGCATAAGCCATTAGCCTAAATATGGGTTTTTTATTCATGTGATTGTTCTATGTGGTCTGGATGAAAAAATTGAATATTGAACACTTTGTAACCCATTAATTCAATCTTCCCATTATATCTTTGATAATCACCTTGATTGTATTCGAAAGCATAGGAACGTTGAAATCCAAATCGGCCTTTTACCTTGGTAATCTTCATGGATTTTAATGCTATAGAGTCATCTAAAAACACAAAATCACGTCCCAAAGTCTCGCGTTTAGCATAGGCTCTGGCTATGTCGCGGGCTTTTGCGTTGGTGGCAATGAATAATATAATTATGCCAGTAAACAGCAATAATGGGATTTCAGTCATAAATATTCCTTAAAAGGATTGCAATTGCAAGAGATTATTATAATATGGTAGGTCGCTTTAAAAATAAAGCCAAATCATGATAAAAAAAACAAGAAACATGGGTTTGAATATTACAATACTGTAACAAAGTAATAAATTCTAGTATAAAACTTTCCCTTTCTGTTGAAGTTCATGGACATGAATGAACAGTTAAGACAATATGACCATTCAATTTTATCAGTACAACGGCTTCATTTCCTAATTTGGATTGAAGCATATCACATTATTTACTAAGTTTATTATGGATGATGATTACAATCATCGAAATCATTGACTTAATTATTTGCTGTTTCCATAGGGGAAACGCTTTAAACAACAGGAGATTACATGAATTGTAACGAAGAAGAAACAATAGATAAATGCATTATAGCTGCACGTGGTGGCATGATGCTTTTATCACAAGATGAAGTTAATAGAATGTTAGAAATGGGCACGGGCTCAATTCACGCACTGTTTAGAAAATGCTGTTTGGCAGTTCTAAATTGTGATTCAAAAGAAGACGATGCCATGGCTGTATTGTCACGATATCAAGATTTTGATGTTACGTTGTTGCCCAGAGAGCGTGGCATACATTTAGAGTTTATAAACGCACCTGCACAAGCATTTGTAGATGGGAAAATGATCTCAGGCATCAGAGATTTAATTTTTGCAGTATTAAGAGACATTATTTTTCAAAGTAGCAAACACAATAACGGGCTCTATGATGTAACTACGACCTCAGGCATAACCAACATGGTATTTGAAATGCTAAGAAGAGGAGAAGTGCATCAATATGGAAAAGAACCAAATTTGGTTGTTTGTTGGGGAGGACATTCAATTAATCAAGTTGAGTACCAATACACAAAAAATGTAGGGTATCAACTGGGATTAAGAGAAGCAGACATATGTACAGGCTGCGGTACTGGAGCCATGAAAGGCCCAATGAAGGGCGCATCAGTAGGTCATGCCAAACAAAGAACTCTTGATGGACGTTACATAGGATTAACAGAGCCAGGTATCATCGCTGCAGAAGCCCCTAATCCGATTGTTAATAAATTGGTCATAATGCCAGACATTGAAAAAAGATTAGAAGCTTTTGTTCGTTTGGGTCATGGAATTATTGTTTTTCCTGGTGGTGTTGGCACAGCAGAAGAGATTCTTTATTTGATAGGAATTTTGTCACACCCTGATAACAAAGATAACCCTTATCCTTTTATCATGACGGGACCAAAAGAATCAGAAGAGTATTTCAAACAAATTGATGCTTTTATCAGGTTTGCTTTGGGTGATGAAGTAGCCGAATTGTATGAAATCATTATTGAAGACCCAGAAAAAGTAGCCACACATATGATGCAAGGATTGAATCGAGTGAAAGAATACAGAACTGAACAACAGGTTAGTTATTTTTTTGATTGGAACCTAAAGATTGAAGAAAGCTTTCAATTTCCATTTGTGCCAACACATGAAAATATGCTGAATTTAAATTTAGACCAGGATCAGCCTGTTAATGAATTGGCTGCTGATTTACGTAAAGCATTTTCAGGTATCGTGGCCGGAAATGTGAAAGAATTCGGACGGAAGCAGATTGAAGATCACGGTGTATATAAAATTGCTGGAAATAAGAAACTAATGGAAAAGCTTGATGTGTTATTACAGTCATTTGTTGACCAAAAACGCATGAAGTTACCAGGCAGTGACTACACTCCCGTTTTTGAAGTGATTAAATAACATCACAAAGCAATATTAAGAAAAGCCGCTTTAATAGCGGTTTTTTTTAATCTCATAATATACTTATATACAGCATTTTCATTAAAACGTGTTCAAGTGCACAAAACTCTAAATATCCTTACAATACTTGAACAGTAACCGTTTATTTTGTAGTAAGATAATTCACACAAAAGGTTGACCTGCCAGTATACTGGTTATATTGATATTTATAATTGAGAATTAATATGCAAAATACATTTAGATTATTGGGCTTGTTACTTTTATCTGGAACAGCATACAGCTCTGATATCAGAGATCTAACCATTATTAATATCGACAACATTGGTCCAAACAAAATTTTAGAAATCAAAAACAATAGCACCGTTGATTGGTGGGTTGAAATGGGCGATAAAATGATTGTTGCTGTGGGTAATGATCAAATGGATAAGCTATCTAAATCTGTCACAGTTTTAAACACGCTTAAAGACGTTGATGTCGATAATTTAGCCTTTCAAACATTGGGACATTGTGATCATTCAGGCCTTGATGAACATCTGCACAGTCAATTAGATGTTGTATTTGCAAACAACAGTTCACAGTTGATAGATTTGAAAAATTTTGTTAATAAGAATCAAGTCTATGGGCATGACTCAATCGGCCCGTTTTCAAAGAATAAAGTTTTATCCTACCAATACGCAAATAGGCAGAATCAGGAACTACTGCGTGGCAATTCAGATGTTCAATTATTAATCGATAAAGTCGATGCTGATCGGTGGTTTAGCCAAGTAGAATATCTGTCAAGTTTGGACCGCATGTTAGCTGCTGATTTGGTCATTGCAGGTGATTGGTTAGAAACAAAGTTTGAGGACTTGGGTTTTGTCACTTCACGTGTATCATTGCATGCGAATTACAGGGGATCTAATGTTTTAGGTTTTAAACAAGGCACAACCAGGCCAGATGACTGGTATGTGGTTGGTGCCCATCTTGATTCTAGAAATCAAACATGGAACAATGCATTGCCGTCACCTGGAGCAGAAGACAATGCATCAGGATGTTCGGGCGTTTTAGAAGTTGCCAATGTCATCAGCCAGTACCAGACAGATGCCTCAATTTTATTTATGTGCTTTATTGAAGAAGAGTCTGGATTATTGGGTTCAAAAGATGTGGTCACTCAATTAAGCAATGATGGAGATATTTCCAAAGTTAAAACCATGCTAAACATGGACATGATTAGTTACAGATTGGATGACAGAAATGTTGCTATTGCTGGTACCAATACATCAAGCTATCAAACTCTGGCAGAAACTGTTGCTGCCAATGGGGCATTGTATTCAGATATCGATTGGCAAATCAGCCTAAACATGTGTTGTACAGATTTTTTAAGCTTTTCAAATGCTGGAATCCCTGCTGTTACCTCTAATCAACCTGACATTGGTACTTATTTTGGATACCATACGGTTAATGATTTATCTGAAAACTTAGACCCTGTATTAGGGTCTGGGATTGTTAAAGCCAATTTAGCCACTTTAATTAATATGGTAGGTGTTGACTTTAATTCGATTGACTTGATTTTTATGAACAGTTTTGATTCAATCAATCCGTAATCTATATTTTATAAAATAATATGAAATCTTTTTGGTTAACTTTATTATTAACTGCCTATAGTGTGATGTCTTTTGGCAAAGAAATAGCCATCACATTTGATGATTCACCAAGGGCTGCTCAAGGATATTTTGATGGACCAACGCGAGCCAAGAAATTAATTAAAAATTTAAAGGACCATGATGTCAATCAGGTTGCATTTTTCTCAGTCAGTAAACGATTAGATGAAGAAGGAGTAAAACGCTTAACTGCCTACAATGATGCAGGTCACATCATTGCCAATCATACCCACAACCATCCAAATATTAATAATTTAAGCCTTGAAGATTATAAAGCAGAGTTTTTATTGGCTGACTCTCTCTTGAATTCATTTACAAATTTCCGTAAATGGTTCCGTTTTCCGTATTTAAGGGAAGGTGATACCGTTGAAAAACGCGATGGAATGCGGGCATTATTGAAACAAAAAGGATATACAAATGCATATATCACTTTAAATAATTACGATTGGTACATCGAAGTTTTGTTTCAAAGAGAAATAAAAAAAGGCACAAAGATCAACATGACAGCCTTAAGAAAATTTTACGTGGATGTGTTAATGGAAAGCATCCATTATTATGATCAAATGGCAATTGAGCAATTAGATCGTTCTCCCAAACATGTATTGCTGTTACATGAAATGGACATTACCGCTTTGTTTATTGGTGATTTAGTTGATGAACTTCGTAAACAAGGCTGGAAAATCATTACACCAGAACACGCATTGACCGATCCAGTAGCATCCTATAAAACTAATAATCCATTAAAATTCAACCCCGGAAGAATAGGTGAAATAGCCAAAGACAAAGGCCAAAAAAAAGGGCTGTGGCACAAAACATTAGATGAATCTTATTTAGATAAGAGATTTGAATCGGAAGTACTGAATTCAAGTAATAAGTAACATGCATCAGATTACATTTTATCAACGCTTTGAAGCAGATATATTGTCGGGGAAAAAAACCATCACCATTCGGGATAAATCTGAAAAAGATTTCATTCCTGAGACCAAAGTTGAAGCTTTGACTCACGAAGAAGGTAGGGCATTTGGTTTTTTAAAAATTTTATCTGTAGAACCAATTCAGATTAATTTTCTTAACGATAGTCATGCACAACAAGAAAACATGTCATTAATTGAGTTAAAATCTACCATCCAATCAATATACCCCAATACACAGCAACTTTTTATAATTGCATTTCAGTTGTATTCTTCAATTGATCTGGAATAACACAATAGTTTAATTTAAAACTTGAAATTATGTTAAACTTATAATCTTTTATAACCCTGCAAATCTACTGCAGGTTTATATGGCAGTAATTCAGTTCGCTAAATTAATCAACAATCAAATTATCAGGAAAAACTGTATGTTAAAAGCAGAATATCAAACCCGTGGGCCAGTTCCACAAGACGTAATCGAAGCAATCTCTTTCGAAAAACCAATACTGGCTGATGGCCAAGTATTACTTGAAATGCTTGCTGCACCTATTAACCCTTCGGATGTTCTTACTTTGACAGGGCAGTATGGTATTTTACCGCCATTACCAGCAATTGGTGGCAACGAAGGTGTTGCTAAAGTGGTTGAACATGGACCAGGAGTTGTTGGGCCAGATATTGGACAAACCGTATTGCTGCCGATGGGAATAGGGTCTTGGGCAACACATATGGTGGCGGATGCGAAATCACTGGTTCCTCTGCCCAATGGAGTTGATCCCATTCAATTGTCTATGATAACGATTAACCCTCCCACAGCTTCATTAATGCTCAGCGAATTTGTTGATTTAGAACCTGGTGATTGGGTAATACAAAATGCCGCCAATTCTGGGGTTGGATCATATTTGGTAGCTCTAGCAAAACTAAGGGGCTTAAAAACAGTTAATGTGGTTCGCCGTGAGTCTTTGATTGAACCTATGCTTGCTGCTGGTGCAGATGTGGTATTGGTCGATGGAAACCTAGATGGCCTTAGTTTGTCAAAGAGAGTGAAAGCTGCAACCGATGGTGCTGACATTAAGTTGGGCATTGATGCGGTAGGTGGTGCAGCGACGAATAGATTAGGTGAGACATTGTGTGATGGAGGAACTATAGTCAATTATGGTGCCATGAGTGGTGAACCTTGCACGCTTGCTCCTACAATCATCATATTTAAAGACATTACAGTACGCGGTTTCTGGTTGGCTAAATGGTTCCGTACCGCAACACCTGAACGACAAAAAGAAGTTTTCGGAAATATCATTGGCTTAATTGCAACGGGTAAGTTATCTGCGCCGATTCATGCAACATACAAAGTGAAAGACATCAAAGAGGCTATTACAGTCGCAGCTGGTGGTGAACGCAAAGGAAAAGTTGTTCTTGTTAAAGACTAACTGATATATAAGAGTTCAATCAAGGTAGAATAATAGTTTTTTTAACTTGATTGAGCCTAAGAATAACTGCTACTAAAACTTCTAAAAAAGTGATTATATAATTCACTTTTGAATTTATAATTTTGCCAAATTGATCTGATTGCCACCAGATGCTTTAGCAGCATATAGTGCTTTGTCGGCTCTCTCGAATAACGCCTTAAAACCTTCTTTATTTTGCATATTTGAGATTGTAAAACTTGATGATAAGTATTCACATATTTCCTATACGAATTAGATTTGTGAGCATAGCCGAGTTGTTGTACAATTTGTTTAATGGTCTCATTTTCTAAAAATAAACAGTATTACAAATTTTGTGCCTATGGGTTTTTGAAAAATTTACGGTTTTTTGATGCTTTCTTTATTTTGTTTTTGGTAGAAAAAGGCCTGCCTTATACACAGATTGGGGTTTTGTATGCTGTACGTGAAGTTTTAATTAATGTGATTGAAGTCCCTTCTGGTTTGTTGGCTGATACTTATGGGCGAAAAAATGCATTAATGCTTTCATTTGTGGCCTATATTGTTAGTTTTTATCTGTTTTATAGTGCAGAGAATTTTTGGTGGTTTATGCTGGCATTTATTCTTTATGGTGTTGGTGATGCATTTCGATCGGGCACACATAAAGGCATGATCATTGATTATTTGGCATTGAAAAATTGGCAGGATCATAAGATCAGTTATTATGGGCATACCCGTTCTTGGTCTCAAAAAGGATCTGCGTTGTCATCATTGATTGCTGGATTGATAGTCTTTCATACTGGGTCATTTCAAAATATATTTTTGTATTCCATTGTCCCTTATTTATTCAATTTAATGTTGATATATTCCTATCCAAAAGAGCTGAACAAAAGTACCCATCAACATGAAAAGGCACCATTAGTTACTACGATTAAATCCTTTTTTAATATCATGAGACAAATTAATGTATTAAAAATCATTAATTCTTCGGCTGCCCATTCGGCATATCTTAAAGCTGTTAAAGATTATATACAGCTAATTATGATTCAAGTGGCAATTCTAATGCCCATTATGCTAACAGTAGATTTTGATAAGAAAAATGGATTGGTCGTTGGCGCCTTATACTTTTTTATCTTTCTGGCAACTTCTCAGGCCTCTCGTTTGGCTTCATGGTTTTATGATAAAAATAAACTCAACATCTCATACAATAGTTTGATTGTGGGTTTTTGTTTAGGGGTTTTATGTGGTGTTTTTATCGTTCTAAAATTTTGGGTATTAGGTTTAATATCTATGATAGGTATTTACATCATCGAAAACATCAGAAAACCCATACTAACAGGTGTGGTTTCTGATAATGTTCCTAATGATATTTTGACTTCTGTCATTTCTGCACAATCATTGCTTAAAACTATAATGACGGCAATATTAGCGATTGTTTTCGGTATTTTGGTTGATAACTTCAGTATTGGAACAGCCTTTATTGTTGTTTCTACTACTCTGTTTTTATTGAGTATTGTTATCAATAAAAGAGTTAACTAATATCTCTAAATTTGTCATATATCAAGTTCCATAATTTAGTTTTATTGTATAGTAAGAATAGGTTTCATTTAATCAATAAAAACTGAATTAATAATAGGAGAGAGAATCGTGTCAGATATTTATGGTTTTGATGCTTTTTCACCAAAAGAAATTGCTGAAAAAGTTGAGTCTATAGGAGTTGTAAAAGCGCGCCTGCCTTTTTTATCTATGTTAATGTTAGGCGTTTTAGCCGGTGCTTTTATCGGTCTTGGTGCGCTTTATTTTGTTTTAGTAAAGTCTGATGACTCTTTAAGCTTTGCAACCAGTCAAATCTTGGGAGGGCTGACATTTTCCTTGGGGTTAATTTTAGTTATTGTTGCAGGTGCAGAGTTGTTCACTGGAAATAACTTGCAAGCCATGGCTTGGGCTGAAGGAAAGCTTTCAACTAGCGACTTACTCAAAAGTTGGGTGATTATCTGCATAGCAAATTTCATTGGTGCCAGCAGTTTAGCGGTATTGGTGTATTTATCTGGTCACACTGAAATGAATTCAGGACAAGTAGCAAAACAATACGTGGCAATAGCCACAGCTAAAGGATCACTCCCATTTTGGACGGCATTTTTTAAAGGTATGCTTTGTAATGTACTTGTTTGTATGGCTGTCTGGATGGCCTTAGCGGGGCGCAGTGTGATTGATAAAGCTGTAGCGATTATATTTCCGATTTCCGCTTTTGTGGCCGCTGGATTTGAGCACAGTATTGCTAATATGTATTTCTTTCCGATGGCGATGATGATAGAAGCTTATGGAGATGTTGGTACACATACGGATGTCATATCATGGATGGGAATGATGCAAAATTTAATCCCTGTGATTATGGGAAATCTCATTGGTGGTAGTGTTTTAGTTGGGTTGGTCTATCATATTATATACCGCAGAAAAGAAAAGTAAGGTCTTATTATTACGATCTGTTTTTTACACTAGAAACAATATGGTGCTGACATAAATTTAACATGCCAACACCATTTGTATTTTTTGAAACAAAACCTCTAATTTAAAATTCAATTAGGGTTTGTAAAAGAATCATTTATTCTTTTTTACGGTTTTCTTACTTGTTTTCGTAACTTTTTTACCATCTTTGGTTTTTTTAGTCTTCTTTGTCTTTTTAACAGTGGTCTTTTTACCATTATTTACAGTGGTTTTCTTACCTGTTTTTGCAGTGGTTTTCTTACCGTATTGATTATTAGTGGTTTTTTTAGTTCTTTTTACAGTTGTATTTCCAGTTCTAGAATAGTTGGTTTTCTTAACTCCAACCTTGGTTGTATTAGATTTTTTAACCCTCGTTTTAGTTCCATTTCTTTTTATTGTAGAACTTTTGCCAGTGTTGGAATATCTGCTCTTAATTGTATTAGTTTTAACTTTTGTGGTATTATTTTTCCTTACTACCGTTTTGTTATGACCCAAACGTTTAGTGACAATTACTGAGTTTCTGGGTTTATATTTGATTCCTGTCTCTTATACACATCTCCGAGCCCACGAGAC
>OJDV01000141.1_pt1 | contig 32781 bp, 31 predicted proteins | sample 1592911 | NCBI WGS metagenome assembly OJDV01 (sample SAMN05416860, study PRJEB24817) | seawater metagenome | isolation source: Sea water | place: Canada:Atlantic | collected 2013-11 | reverse complement strand
CCTTTAATCTTTTAAATCTAAGAATATGAAAAATATAAAATTTTTATTTTTTGGAATTCTCTTCGGGATTATTCTTAGTAAATCTGAAGTAATTTCTTGGTATCGAATTTATGAAATGTTCAAGTTTCAATCCTTTCATATGTATGGGATTATTGGTTCTGCAGTAATTACTGGAGCAATATTATTCTATTTTTTTAGAAAAGGAACTATAAAAACTAACATGGGGAAACAAATTGAAATAGCTCCTAAAAAAAGAGGCTATAGAAATATTATTGGAGGAATCATTTTTGGACTAGGATGGGCTCTAGCAGGAGCGTGTCCAGGACCGATGTTTGCTTTATTAGGAAGAGGAGCTGTTGCCATTTTGATAGTGATTTTTGGAAGCCTTTTAGGAACCTTTTTATATCATGCCATTAAAGGAAAACTTCCTCAATAAAATTTGGAATAGATAGTTTTATACAATTATAAAAAAACAAACTAATGAAGTACGGCTTTATTATAGACAACAGAAAATGTATTGGCTGCCATGCTTGTACCACTGCTTGTAAATCGGAACACGATGTACCTGTTGGAGTAAACAGAACTTATGTTAAGCAAGTTGAAAAAGGAGAATTTCCAGATACTCGAAGGATTTTTTCTGTAATGCGATGTAATCATTGTACAGATGCGCCTTGTGTTACCATCTGTCCAGTAGAAGCATTATATACTCGGGAAGATGGTATTGTAGATTTTGACAACAATCGATGTATTGGTTGTAAGTCTTGTATGCAAGCCTGTCCATACGACGCACTTTACATAGATCCAGACACCAGTACTGCAGCAAAATGTAATTACTGTGCTCATAGAGTAGACGTGGGAAGAGAGCCCGCTTGTGTTACCGTGTGTCCAGAACACGCTATTATTGCTGGAGATATGGAAAACCCAAATACCGAAATTTCACAATTGTTAGCAAGGCAACAAGTAAAGGTTAGAAAGCCTGAAAAAGGAACCAATCCAAATCTGTTTTATATCGATGGAGATGAAGCGTCCTTAAATCCTGAAGCAACAGACAAATCTGGGCCGGGTCTATGGAATTCACAGGCTAGAGGTGTGGGCCATTTTGCTAAAGCAGCAGAAAAAATGATCAATACAAATGACGATATCGATTTGTTACAAATGACCATTAATAACGAAGTGGAAGCTGCTTATCAGAAAAAAGACAATAAAAACCCTAATTATATAGATGTACTTTCAGGAAAAGCACGAAGAGTTTACGATACTCCAGACAAAGGTATTCTTTGGGGTTGGGAAGTTTCTGCTTATGTTTTCACAAAAGCAATTGCAGCAGGAGCCTTTTTAATTCCATTTATAGCAACCTTATTGGGTTACGAATTATCTGATACCACTAAATTATGGTCAGCTGGAATCTCACTAGTTTTCCTTGCATTAACAGGATTGTTCTTGGTTATGGATTTAGACAGACCCGATCGATTCCTAAATGTCTTATTAAGACCACAATGGAATTCTTGGTTGGTGAAGGGTGGATATACCATCACAATTTTCGGTTTATTAATAACCGTTTGGGGAGTAATGACCTATTTTAATATTCATACTGGTGAAACTATTTTACTATGGGTTACTGCATTTTTTGCAGTACTATTAGCAATTTACACCGCTTTCTTATTTGCTCAAGCAAAAGGACGTGATTTCTGGCAAAGCCCTTCTTTAGCTTTACATATGTTAGTTCATAGTGTTATGGCTGGAGCTGCAATATTTGCTCTTGTATTATTAGTTTCAGGAACTGAAAACTGGATGTCAATTTTGGGAATGGTCATGATCATTGCATTATCTGTCAACCTTTTTACGTTGATTACAGAATTAACCATGACGCATCCTAGCACCTCAGCAGATACTGTTGTTAAGATGATCACCAAAGGAAGATATAAAAATCTATTCTGGATTGGTGTGGTTCTTATAGGAAATGTACTGCCATTGGCTTTATTAATTTTAATACCAAGTACAACTATGTTGGTTATTGCAGCAGTAATGATATTGATTGGAATTTACACAACTGAAAAAATATGGGTAGAAGCTCCACAAAGAGTTCCACTAGCTTAAAAAACAAATAAAATGGGATACAAAAAAGCATCATTTATTGAAGGGTTAGCAGAAAAAATTGGACTAATCCCTAATCTCCATAAAGAAAAGTATCAAGAGTTTGATGGCGATATGCGTCATTTTACTGATGAGGAAGTTGCTCAAATGTATGAAAACTTTCCACCTCCAGAAAAATGGGATAATTGGGTTGAATACGATCCTAAAGTATGGCCTAAAAAGAAAAAAACCACCTATCAAATAGTTCCCACAACTTGTTTCAATTGTGAGAGTGCTTGTGGTTTAACGGCATTTATTGATAAAGAAACTCAAGAGGTTAAAAAGTTTGAAGGGAACCCACAGCATCCTGGTAGTAGGGGAAGAAACTGTGCTAAAGGCCCAGCGACCATCAACCAAATAACCGATCCAGATCGTATTTTATATCCTTTAAAAAGAAAAGGAAAAAGAGGAGATGGCGATTGGGAGCGAGTGACTTGGGATGATGCATTAGACACCCTTGCAACTCGAATTAGAAAAGCAATAAAGGAAGATCGGCATAACGAAATAGCCTATCATGTAGGACGACCAGGTCATGAAAAATTTATGAACTGGATTCTTCAAGGTTGGGGGATCGATGGACATAATTCACATACCAATATCTGTTCATCGGGAGCGAGGTTTGGTTATAATTTATGGTATGGATATGACAGACCTTCTCCAGATCATGCCAATGCAAAATTCATTTTATTAGTATCTGCACATTTAGAATCGGGGCACTATTTTAACCCTCATGCACAACGAATAATTGAGGGAAAAATGAAAGGAGCCAAATTGGCAACAATGGATCCTCGTCTTTCAAATACAGCTTCTATGTCTGATTATTGGCTGCCTACTTATCCAGGAACAGAAGCAGCAGTGCTACTGGCCATGGCTTTAATTATTTTAGAAGAAGGTTTATATAATAGAGACTATTTAGAGAATTGGACCAACTGGCAAGAATATTTAAAAGCATTGCATAGCGATAAAGAAGTCATTTTTGAAAACTATATCGCGGCAATGATCGAAGAATACAAAGAGTTTACACCAGAGTATGCCGCAGAAGAATCTGGAGTAAAAGCCGAAACAATCGTAGAAATTGCCCGATTAATAGGAGATGCAGGAGAGCGATTTGCTTCTCATAACTGGCGTGCTGCTGGAGCCTCCAATCTTGGTGGTTGGGGAGTTGCTCGTTGTTTGCATTTCTTAACCGTATTAACTGGAGCTGTTGGAGCAAAAGGAGGGACTTCTCCAAATTCTTGGAATAAATTTAGTCCTACACAACCCAATCCTCCAAAACCTCAAAAGAAATGGAATGAACTTCATTTCCCAAAAGAATATCCATTAGCCTTTTTTGAAATGAGTCAATTATTACCTCATTTCTTAAAAGAAGGAAGAGGAAAAATGGACGTTTATTTCTCCAGAGTATTTAATCCGGTTTGGACCTATCCCGATGGATTTACTTGGATGGAAATGTTTCAAGATGAAGATAAATTTGGCTTGCACGCTGCCTTGACCCCTACTTGGAATGAAACTGCTTTTTATGCAGATTTCGTACTCCCAATGGGATTGGCTTCCGAGCGTCATGATATTAATTCTTACGCAACTCATGGAGGAACTTGGGTCGCATTTAGACAACCTGTTTTAAGGGAAGCTGCTCGAAGAAATGGTATAGAAAGCGAGTTCACTTACGAGACAAATCCCGGCGAAGTTTGGGAGGAAGATGAGTTCTGGATTGAACTTTCTTGGAGAATAGATCCAGACGGAAGTATGGGAATACGCAAACATTTTGAATCCCCTTACAGACCAGGAGAAAAAATAAAAATTGGAGAATACTATCAATATCTTTTTGAACGTGTACCAGGATTACCAAAAACTGCAAAAAAAGAAGGAATCACAGAGTTAGAATATATGCAGAAATACGGTTCTTTTGAAATAGAAAAAGGAGAATCCTACAAGAAAAACGAAACGCTTTTAACCAAAGAACAATTAGAAGGTACTGAAGTTGATCCTGTAAATGATGTGGTTCGTAAAAACGGTAAAGATATCGGGGTGATGATCAATGGAAAAGCAATGGTTGGTTTTCCTACTCCTTCACGTAAGAATGAGTTTTACTCTCAAACTATGGTGGATTGGAAATGGCCAGAATATGCAATTCCACAATATTTAAAAAGTCATATTCATAATGACAACTTAGATAAATCGAAAGGAGAATATGTTTTAGTGCCTACCTTTAGATTACCCACATTAATACATTCCCGTTCTGGAAATGCAAAATGGTTGGTAGAAATTTCTAATAGGAATCCTATTTGGATGCATCCAGATGATGCTGCAAAATGGGGGTTTAAAACTGGTGATTTGGTAAAAATGAATACCGATATTGGATATTTTATCGATAAGGTTTGGGTTACTCAAGGTATGAAACCAGGAGTAGTTGCTTGTTCGCATCATATTGGAAGATGGAGAAGACCACAAGATAAAACAGGAAATCGTTGGGCTACAAACACTGTAAATATTGAAGGTAATGGAAAAGGTGGTTGGAAAATGAACACCATTTCTGGCATCGAACCTTTTGAATCGAAAGACAAGGATTCTAAGAGAATATTCTGGAAAGACGGAGGAGTACATCAAAACATAACTCATGCGGTTCACCCAGATCCAATTAGTGGAATGCATTGTTGGCATCAAAGAGTTCGAATTGAAAAACCAATAGAAGGTGAGAAATATGGAGATATATTTGTAGATACCAATAGATCTCATGAGATATATAAAGAATGGATGGCAATGACAAGACCAGCTCCTGGTCCTAATGGGGAACGAAGACCCTTATGGTTTAAGCGTGCTTTTACTCCAGATAAATCAACCTATTATATAGACCCAAAAGATGAGTAAATTTATGAGATTCCTAATGTTTTAGGAATCTCATTTTAATAGAATACCTTACATTTATAAATGCTTTCAAAATTTTTCCCATTTCTAGTATGGCTTCCATTAGCTAAAAAATCTTGGAAAGATGACTTAATAGCTGGAATTACTGGTACTATTATTGTAATCCCTCAAGCGGTAGCTTTTGCGATGATTGCAGGGTTACCTCCAATTTATGGGTTTTATACTGCAATGATTACTCCTATTGTGGCTGCATTATTTGGATCTTCTTATCATTTGATTTCAGGACCAACCACAGCAATTTCAATCGTTGTTTATTCCACATTAATCAAGTTTGTTAATCCTGAAACAGATTTAGAAGCTTTTGTTTCCTTGGCTTTAGTCCTTACTTTCTTAGCAGGTTTATTTCAATTTGCTATGGGTTTATTAAAAATGGGGAAATTGGTGAACTTTGTTTCACATTCAGTAATTATAGGTTTTACTGCTGGTGCTGGTATTTTAATTGCGTTTAAGCAATTAAAACATGTTTTTGGTATTGAAGTACCTCAAGGGAGTACCATCCTTGAAATTGTTGTTTATATCACTAAACATATTTCTGAAACCAATTGGTATGTTTTCACTGTTGCCACAGGAACACTTATCATTGCATTAATTATTAAAATTTTAATAAAGCCCTTATCAAGATACTATATGCTTATAGCATTAGTCTTAGGGAGTGTTTTTTCATTTTGGTTGGGCGGAGAAGCTTCAGGAATACAAACTGTTGGAGAAATTCCATCCAACCTTCCTCCATTTAGAATCCCCGATTTATCCTATTCAAACGTGCAAGCATTAAGTTCAGGAGCGATGGTACTAGCACTTTTAGGCTTAATTGAAGCAGTAGCAATAGGAAGATCGATAGCCTTAAAAACACATCAAAAAATAGATGGCAATCAAGAATTTATTGGTCAAGGTTTATCAAATATGGTTGCTAGTTTCTTTTCGAGTTATGCGGGGTCTGGTTCGTTTACTCGCTCTGGTGTTAACCATCAGGCAGGAGCAAAAACACCAATGGCGGCTATTTTTGCTTCTTTATTCTTAGTAATTATCCTTTTACTATTTGCTCAATACGCTTCCTTTTTGCCAAAAGCCGCGATGGGTGGTATTATATTATTAGTGGGTTATAACTTAATAGACTTTCATCATATTAAACAAGTATTTGTTAGTAGTGGTAGAGAATTAATTGTTCTAGCTATCACTTTATTAGGAACTCTGTTTTTTGATTTAGAGTTTGCTTTATTGGCAGGTATTTTTAGTTCTTTTTTCTTTTATATGGAGCGAACTTCTAAACCCAATATTGCGACACTTGCTTTAGATGATAAGAGTAGACTTATCAATATTATTAGAGACAAAAATGCTAAAGAGTGTTCGAGTATTAAGATTTTAAGAATAGACGGGTCTCTTTATTTTGGTTCAATTGAAAAGATTTCAGATTATTTATCTAATTTATATGAAGAAAATGAGATACAGCATGTTTTAATTGCTGCAGATGGAATTAATTTTATCGATCTAGCCGCAGCAGAATGGTTAAGCAATGAAATACAAAAATGGCAGGATTATAGAGGTGGGATTTACATTTCAGGATTAAAAATGGTAAGTCAAGATGTATTAATAAAAGGGGGATTCATTAACAAAATTGGAAAAAATATTTTCTTTTTAGATAAAAAAGAAGCCATTAAAAAAATTCACGAAAAAATAGAACATCCTTGTAAAAACAAAGCATTTAAAGAGTGTGATGGTTAATAGGAATTATGTAATGTACTAAATGTTACTAAAAAAGCTATTTGTATTACTTACTTTTGCATTTCAAAACCTACCTTTTTATAGTTACCTATGAATTTAAATAGAATTCTTCCCATATTAGATTGGCTTCCTAATTATAAAAAAGAATGGCTTAAAGGGGATCTTACTGCCGGTTTAACTGTAGGCATCATGTTAATTCCTCAAGGAATTGCTTATGCGCTTATTGCTGGACTACCACCTATTTATGGCCTTTATACTGCAATGATACCTCAAGTTGTTTATGCAATTTTTGGAACATCTCGCCAGTTAGCAGTAGGCCCTGTAGCAATGGATTCTTTAATTGTTGCAGCAGGAGTTGCGACTTTAGCAGAAGTGGGTTCCAATCATTTTATAGAATTTGCCATATTACTAGCTTTTATAATGGGCTTGTTGCAAATACTATTTGGAGTTTTTAGATTAGGGTTTATCGTCAATTTTTTATCCAAACCAGTTATCAGTGGATTTACCTCTGCTGCTGCATTAATTATTGGGTTTAGTCAATTAAATAATCTTTTAGGCATACAATTAGAAAGAAACAATAAACTTCAATATTTGTTGATTGATGCCTACCATCACCTCTATGAAATACATTGGTTAACCTTTGCGATTGGAGTAATCTCAATTGCTAGTATTATTCTTATCAAAAAGTATTTAAAAAAAATACCCGCCGCTTTATTAGTCGTTGTTCTTTCTATCCTTATTGTAAAAATATTTCAATTAGACCAACAAGGAGTTTCAATTATTGGAGAAATACCAAAAGGCTTACCTGAATTTAGAGTTCCTTCATTTGATAAAAAAATAATATTAGATTTATTTCCCATAGCATTAACACTTTCATTTATAGCTTTTTTGGAAGCAATTTCTGTTGCTAAAGCTATAGAGCCTAAACATCCTGAATATAAAGTAAACCCGAATCAAGAACTCATCGCATTGGGAATGGGAAATTTTATAGGTTCCTTTTTTCAAACCTATCCAGCAACTGGTGGGTTTTCAAGAACTGCAGTAAACGAACAATCGGATGCAAAAACTCCTCTTTCAGCTTTAGTTTCAGCAGCGATAATAGCCTTAACATTGCTGTTTTTAACTCCATTATTTTATTATTTACCCAAAACCGTATTAGCGGCAATTATTATGGTAGCTGTTTTTGGATTGTTGGATTTTAAAATTCCAAAACAAATATTAAAATTCTCAAAAAGAGATTTAGTTATTCTAAATGTAACTTTAATTGTTACAGCAACCGTTGGGATTAAAGAAGGGATTTTTGTGGGAGTCGTACTTTCTGTGATCATGCTTACTTATAAAAGCACCAAACCACATATTGCAGTTTTAGGAAAAGTCCCCAACACTCATTTTTATCGAAATCGAAAACGATTTAAAGAGGTAGAAATACATGATGAAATCTTAATTATTCGTTTTGATGCACAGTTACACTTTGCAAATACCACCTATTTTAAGGACAAACTTCAAGAATATTCAACCTATAAAGGAACACAATTAAAGCTATTAATTATTGATGGTGAAAGCATTAACAGTTTAGATAGCAGTGCAATTTATGCTTTAATCGAAATTTTAGATTACTTTAACACAAAGAAAGTAACCATTGCTTTTACAGGTTTAAAAGGTCCCGTAAGAGATAAAATGATTAAGTCTGGTTTTATGGCAAAAGCCAATGAAGACCTGTTTTTTATGAGTATTCAAGAGGCTGTAGATTGGTATCACACTGGTTTTCAGGAAGAAAAATTTCAGAAATATTTAAAACAAGAAAACTCTAAAAAAACCTTTTTCAAGAGATAATGTAACAAAAGTTACTTTCTCATTTTTAAAAAAACGATAAATTAGCATCAAATTAATCATAAATTAGAAAGAAGAAAAGATGAAAGTAGAACAATTATTTACAGGATGCCTTGCAGAAATGGCTTATTATATTGAGTCTAATGGAGAAGCAGCAATAGTTGACCCATTAAGAGAAACAGAGCCATATTTAAGAATGGCTGAAGCAGATGGAGCTAAAATAAAATATATCTTTTTAACTCACTTTCATGCTGATTTTGTATCAGGACAATATGACTTAGCTCAAAAAACAGGAGCAAAAATTATTTTTGGACCCCATGCAACAGCAGAATATGATATTTACAACGGAACTGATGGAGAAGAATTCCCTATTGGAGACGGTAAAATTACTTTAATCCATACTCCAGGACATACTATGGAATCTTCCTCTTATTTAATAACAGAAAAAGATGGAAATACACCTTGTATTTTAACTGGTGATGCTTTATTTATAGGTGATGTAGGTCGCCCAGATTTAGCTATAAAACAAGGAACTTTAACAGAAGCTGATTTAGCGGGGCATTTATTTGATTCTCTTAGAAATAAAATCATGATTTTACCAGACGATATTACCGTATATCCAAATCATGGTGCTGGTTCTGCTTGTGGTAAAAATATGAGTTCTGAAACTTTTGATACTTTAGGAAATCAAAAGAAAACCAATTATGCTTTAAGAGCAGATATGACTAAGGAAGAGTTTATCGAAGAAGTAACTACTGGATTAAAACCTCCACCACAGTATTTTCCAAATAATGTAAGAATGAATAAATCGATCAATACCAGTATCGATGAGATTTTGCATAAAGGAACTACGCCATTAGATGCTGCAACTTTTAAAGAATTGAGTGAGCAAAAAGATATTTTAGTGATAGATACTCGTTCAAAAGAAACCTATGCTAACGAAGGGACAGTCCCTGGTGCCTGGTATATTGGAGTTGATGGTAATTTTGCCCCTTGGGTTGGAGCTATTGTTCCCGATATCAACCAAAAAATAATATTTTTAGCTGATGATGAATTACGTGTCAATGAAATAGTAACTCGTTTTTCTAGAGTTGGTTATGATAATACCTTAGGTTATTTAAATGGTGGTTTAGCTGAATGGAAAACACAAGGCTATAAAGTAGACAAAATAGGTTCTGTTTCTGCGGCCAAGTTTATAGATCTTTTAGCAGAAGGTGCTATTGAAAAAGCTATTGATGTTCGTAAAGAGTCTGAATATTTATCAGAACACGTTTTAGGTGTAGACAACTTTCCATTAGATAATATTCATTCTAATTTTGCTGAAATCGATCCAAATAAAGAATATTTTTTACATTGTGCAACTGGGTACCGATCCTTAATTGCAGCTTCTATATTTATGGCAAATGGGGTTGAGAAAGTTTCGGATGTTCGTGGTGGATTTGAAGATATTAAAGAAACCAAAGCTCCGCTTTCAGAATTTGTTTGCCCAACAACAATGTTATAAGTATCCTCATATTTTTGTTATAAAAAAAGCGGTTTTAATAACCGCTTTTTTTATATAATTTTTATAATTGTAACCTTTGTTACTCCTTTGTTTACAAAAGCTATCTATCTTTGCCTTGTCTTTATTTAAATAATAAAAACATCTTAATTAAAAAATATTGAATGAAAAATATAAACTCTTTAGAATTTAAAAATCAAACTGATAGTGACCCAAATGCAGTTATTATTGATTGCAGAACAGCGATGGAATGGGACGAAGGTATCATTGAAAATTCTATCTTATTAGATCTTTTTGATTCTCATGGCTTTATGCACGAATCAGAAAAATTTGATAAAAATAAAAGCTATTACGTTTATTGTAGAAGTGGTGTTAGAAGTGTAACAGCTTGTCAAATTTTAGAATCGGTGGGCATCAAAAACACCTATAATTTAGTTGGAGGAATTATGAGTTGGCAAGATAAAATTGTTGCTCCAAAAAGCTAATCGAATGAAAAATATAATGACCTTTATTTTATTTGTTCTTTTCTCTTTTAATGCATTCTCTCAGGAAATTATTAACGACGTTATTTCTGTAGATACTTATAAGGAATTAGTTATTGGTAACAATGTACAATTAGTTGATGTTAGAACACCAAATGAATATAAGTCTGGTAAAATTGAAGGAGCCATAAATATTGACTATTTTGATAAAGATAATTTTAAATCAGCTTTTGAAAAATTGAATAAAAATAAGCCACTTTATATTTATTGTCGTTCTGGTAGCAGAAGTCACGAATCAGCAATCTTATTAGAAAAAATGGGGTTTAAAGAAATCCATGATTTAGAGGGTGGATATAATGCTTGGGTAAAAACAAATTAATATGAAAACAACTTTAAAAATTCAAAATTTAAAATGTGGTGGTTGTGCAAATACGATTATCACTAAAATTTCAAACATAGATCAAATTTCAGATGTAAATGTTAATGTTGAGGAATCTACCGTTACATTTACTTCAACTTCAGAGGGAGAGATCGAGAATGTAAAAAACAAATTATCTACCTTAGGTTATCCTATTGAAGGTGATAACAATTCGGTGATTTCTAAAGCGAAATCTTATGTAAGTTGTGCCACCGGAAAAATGTCTCAATAATTATATATAAATGAAAAACACACTTTATATATTCTCATTAACTGTTTTGTTATTTCTTTCAGCATGTAAAAATGAAACTAAACCAGAAGGCCCAACGAAAGAGGAAATAAAAATTGAAAAGGCAAACATTAATATAGACCCTTCTTACGCTCAAATAGGCTTAAATATCGCTTTTAAAACCAAAGCGCAATTAGGCAAAAACTTAATGGGAACGATGGAGGAAAAAGGGACTCTTGAAGCCCTTAAGTTTTGTAATGTAAAAGCAATTCCGTTAACAGATAGCATGGCAATAGCGCATCAAGCAACAATTAAAAGAGTTTCGGATAAAACCAGAAACCCTATTAATAAAGCCAATGAAACCGAACTTAAAAACATAGAGCATTTTAAATCTATTCTTGCAAACAAAGAAGAATTAAAACCTGTTGTTGACACTATTAGTGATACTGTTCATTTTTATTATCCTATTGTTACCAATGCAATGTGTTTGCAATGTCATGGAATTCCAGAAAAAGATTTAGACCCAAAACTTCTAACCGCTTTAAACAATTTATATCCAAATGATGAAGCTCTTGGTTACTCAGAAAATCAAGTAAGAGGAATTTGGAGTATTCAATTTAAAAAAACAAAAGATGAGTAGTTTTTTTGAAATTACAGCAAGTGATCAACCCGTACTTGTAGATTTTTTTGCAACTTGGTGTGGGCCTTGTAAAACAATGTCGCCTATTTTAAAAGAAGTAAAAGATAATTTTGGTGATCAAGTTAAAATTATAAAAATCGATGTGGATAAAAATCAAAGATTGGCCACATCGTTAAGTGTAAAAGGAGTACCTACTCTTGTTCTTTATAAGAATAGCACTATTTTGTGGAGACAGTCTGGTGTGGTTCCAAAAAACGATATTATTTCAAAAATTAATGAACATCTTTAAGCTTCTATTAACACTATGCAATTAGATGAAGAATTTTGGGATAGCCGCTATAAATCTAAACAAACAGGTTGGGATATTGGCTATATATCGACTCCATTAAAAGAATATTTTGATCAATTAACAAACAAGAATTTAAAAATTTTAATTCCTGGTGGAGGGAATTCTTATGAAGCAGAATACCTTCATAATAATGGATTTACTAACGTTTACGTAGTAGATTTATCTAAAACCGCATTGGTAAATATTCAAGAAAGAATTCCAAGTTTTCCTAAAAATCATTTAATTCATTCCAACTTTTTTGAACTAAACGATCGCTTCGACCTCATCATTGAGCAAACCTTTTTTTGTGCATTAAATCCAGATCTAAGAACCAAACATGCTTCAAAAATGAGTGACTTATTAGTCGCAAATGGGAAACTAGTTGGGCTTCTTTTTAACATCCCTCTTTTCGAGGATCGTCCTCCCTTTGGTGGTAACAAAAAAGAATATAGCTCCTACTTCGAACCCTATTTTGAGCTTGATATTATAGAAACTTCTTATAATTCAATTTCAGAAAGAAAAAACGACGAATTGTTTATCAAGTTTATTAAAAGGTAATTAACTTATAAAAGCGCACCAGCTTGTTTAACAAGTTTTTAAACTCCTTAATCTTCATTTAATTTTCATTTTTTAAGCATTATAACGTTAAACGATTACAATTCATCTAATAGTTCCTTTTTTATTGTTTAACTTATATAGTTACACCATACATTTGAATTATGTAAGAAATTTCTGATACTATTACAATAATAAAATTAAATTAAATATCGATTAATAAGCCCCCAAACTAATTAGTGTCAGAGTATTAGTATAACTGATAAATAAGGCGGTATGAAAATAGTTGGTATTATTTTATTTTTATTTCTAATGGAAAGTAGTTTTGCTCAAGTTGGTATTAACACCACAGATCCACAAGAAATGCTCCATGTTAATGGAAAGGTTCGAGTAGACGACGTTTCAGGTAGAACCTCAACTTCTGTTTTGGGAGTTACTCCTGATGGGACTTTAAACAAGATCGACGTGGCCGGGGCATTGGAGATTCACAACAACACGATTGTTGCATCGGGTACTGGATATTATTCAGTCGTTAATATTACAATTACTACTACTGGTCCTAACACTAGAATTGATAATTTAGATCTAGGAGTAGATGGTGAAAATACTTATAAAACAATTTTTAGATTTGTTGGTCAAACTAATTCCTTCGATATTTCTGGAATAGTAGGAGGTGTAGAAGGGCGGCATATAATTTTACTCAATGGGCTTAATCATCATATGGGTGTTATCAATAATTCAAATGCATCAGAATCTTCTAATCGCATTCTCACTTATGGATCAACAGGAACCACATCTGGGCAAGGTGCTGTAGAGTTGGTGTATGATGGCACGAATTGGGTAGTTCTCAGTTTAAGAAATTAGATAACATCCAATACAAATGTTTGATAATTTGTTGTTTAATACAATCCTTAAATGTGATCTTACTTATCTGAATATTCTTTTTTTTCCTTTACAAATCCAGTAAACAATTGACCAACAAAATCTTTTGGAAATGATTCTTCATCCGGAAACCCTAATTCAATTTCTCCATTATCATCTGGCACATAATTGGTTTTAAAAATATAATCCCAAATACTTAAGCTAATCCCAAAGTTAATTCCCATTTGCCTTCCTTCTGGCAATGCTTTTATATGATGGTATAAATGCATTACAGAATTATTTAATAAGTACCTAAAAGGACCCCAAGTTATTCTAATATTAGCATGATTTAAATGTCCAATGGTGATGGCTATAAAATGAACGATAAAGGCTTGCTCAGGTTCAAAACCTCCAATTAACATGACTCCCATTGTTTTTAAGGGTTTGTATAAAATGTTCTCCATCCAATGGTATCGAAGATGTGCTGCAAAACCCATTTCTTTTACAGAGTGATGCACTTTATGGAATCGCCATAAAAACTCAAATTTATGAAGCAATACATGAGTAAGCCATTGCACAAAATCCAATATCACAAAGAACACTAACAACTGCCATCCCATAGACCAATGAGAGATATCAAAAATGGTGAAACTTTTATGAGTGATTCCAATTTCTGAAAATAGAAGACCTAAAACCTCATATTCTCCACTTATTAAAATAGAAAATATGAAAAAATTAAAAAACATATAAAAGCCATCTAACCAAAAATCTTTCCGGATAATGGATTGATTCTTTCTCCAAGGAAAGATCATTTCCAAGCCCCAAACCAATAAAGAAATGATGATGAGTCCCCAAAAGTAATTACTATACCAAGGCACTTTAAATAAAATAGAATCCCAAGTCCAATTTAAAGACGATAAAAAAGCTTCTATGAATGCTGATAAGTATTTTTCCATGGCTTCTATTTTTGTAAAACTAAGGTTGTCATACAACGTTGGTCATTAACATTTACTGTTTTTACGGGTTCTAATAAGTTGAAATGATGTTGGTCTTGCAACTCTTTTAAAAGGGATTTTGTTAATAAAAACCTTTTAGTTCCATCGGGTAAATTATAAACACCTTCCGAAACCGAAACTATTCTATCTTCAATACCAATATTCGAAGCTACTCTAATAAATAAAGTTCCTTTTGGTTTTAAAACACGAAATAATTCAGAAAACATATCTTTAAAATTCTTTTTATCAGTCGCAAAATGCAATACTGCATTACAAATAATATGGTTGAAAAACTGGTCTTTAAAAGCTAATTTTTCAACCGTTGAAGTATGAAAATTAGGTTCTTGTTTTGCATAAACATTTTTTAAGATATCTACACAGGCTTTATCTTTATCAACTCCATAAATAATAAAATCATTATTATAAAACCAATGCAAATTTCTACCAAGACCACTTCCTGCATCCAAAATTACATCAGAATTGTGATACCTCCCTTTAACAATTTGATCTACTAAATAGATGTCCGTGGTTCCTAATATTTGGTTTATTTGTTTCATTTTCACTACTTTAGTGTGGTGATATTTATCACATTAATATTAACGAACATTTAATAACTTTGATTGTATGAAATTAGAGAAAATATTTAAGATAATATTGTCTTGTCTAATCTGTATTTCAATAATTTCTGGAATTGTATTTCTATTTAATTAATGATTTAAAATATAATAATATTATGAAAAAAAATATGGGCGGTACTGACCGCATGATTCGAATAGTAATTGCAATTATTGCAGCAATACTTTATTTCACAGGAACTGTTCCAGGGACATTAGGTATCATTTTATTAGTGGTTGCAGGAGTGTTTTTATTAACCAGTTTTTTAAACTTTTGTCCTCTTTACACTGTTTTAGGGATCAATACAAAGAAAAAAGACAGCTAATGGTTTTTAAAGTATTACCCTTTTAAGCGTCTTTTTTCAAGCCCAATATTGTGGTTTATTGTGTAACAATAGTTGCTTAATAAAAGTTTAGAATGGTATAATTTTGTTAATGTCAAATAAATTAAAAATAAAATTATGAATAAGCATCATCAAATAGTTATTATTGGTGGAGGTACTGGAGGAATAATGGTAGCTGCTCAACTTAAAAAAGCTAAAAAAGGCTTAGATATTGTTATCATAGACCCTACAGATACTCATTATTACCAGCCAGCAAATACTTTAGTAGCTGGAGGATTAATGGATTATGAGGACACTAAAAGACCTGAGAAAAAATTAATCCCATCGGGTGTTGCTTGGGTTAAAGAATATGTTTCTGACATTCAGCCCGATGATAATGAAGTATTTCTAAAAAATGGAGATATTATTACTTACGATTATTTAGTAAATGCTACAGGGATTCAAAATAATTTAGATGGAATAAAAGGGTTAAAAGATGCTATCGGAAAAAACGGCGTGTGTTCCAACTATGTAGACCCAACCTATACTTGGGAATTAATGAAAAAATTTAAAGGCGGTAATGCATTATTTACACAGCCTTCTACTCCCATAAAATGCCCAGGAGCTCCTCAAAAAATCATGTATTTAATGGGTGATTACGTTGCTAAAAATGGTTTAGAAAAACAAACCAATCTTATTTTTGCAACACCCGGTACTATGATTTTTGGTGTTGAGCCTTTTAAGGAAGAACTAGAAAACTATTTAATTAAGTATAACGTAAAACAACGTTATGGTTACAAATTAGTTGAGATAGACGGTGAAAAAAAAGAAGCTCATTACGTGCGATTAGAACTTCCTAATGCAAGTAATAATTATGTGGTAAATGATGAACGTAATGCTTCAGGGTGTATGGGATTTGTAAATGACGGTGACGTAAGGCGTGAAGTACAAGAAGTAAACTCCCCTTTCCATATGGAGAAAAAAGGGACACATTATGTTATTAAATATGATATGCTTCATTTAGCTCCACCACAATCTGCTCCTACTTGGTTTCAAACCACAAAATTAGCCAATCAAGACGGCCCGAATAAGGGTTGGATGGGTGTAGATAAACACTCGATGCAGTCAAATAATTATAAAAATGTTTTTGGCGTTGGTGATGTAACAGACTTGCCAACTGCTAGAACTGGTGCTGCAATCCGGAAACAAGCACCTGTAGTAGTCAAGAATATTTTAAGTTTAATGGAAGGTGCCGAAGCAAACTGTAACGATTATAATGGTTATTCATCTTGTCCACTTGTAGTAGCCCATAATAAAATGCTACTAGCTGAATTTGGTTACGATGGCGTTAGAATGTCTGATCCTATTTTAAGTAAGTTTTTTAATACTGGAAAAGCAAGTTATCCCATGTGGATTTTAAAAAGACATGGGTTACCATTTATGTATTGGAACTTAATGATGAAAGGATACAACTTTTAAATAAGAACACTATAAACTTTAATAAAAAGAGATAGGCTTTACAGGTGTATCTCTTTTTAGTTTTTATTCTATTAAATTAATCCCAATTTGGTAAAACACAGTTTTTATCTAATCTTCCTAATAAGGAATCCAGGCCATTTACTAAGCTTTCTTGAATCACATTAGAATCTTCTTTATGACATTGTAAACAGGCTCCAACTAATAAGATTTGCTGTTGCTCCGCTACTGTAAAAGGTCTAAAATCTAATCTTGTTGAATTTATAAGGTCTTTATTAACCTCACTTAAAAATGGAATCCAAGCATCTTCTGGTAAACCATCATTTGGGTTTTTATCATATTCTGGTGTAAAAGACCATTTTCCTTTTCCATTAGTGATGGTATAATTTAATTCTCCATTACCATATCCTATGGTTGCTGGATCTGTGTGACAGGATTTACAATCTCTCACCTCTTTAGACGTTGTGTGGGGTGAATTGGGGGCATATAATCTGTGAAATGATGTGTCTTCTTCATCTCCATTAAAACTGCCCTTATCGATAGTCATAATCATTCCTGGGATTGCGGGTTCAATGTGTTTTCCCTCATCGTTTTCCCGAACTCCCATAGCTGGTAATGATGACGAAAACTCTGCTACATATTCTTTCCATTGTCCTTTTACATATTTTCTATCTAATAGATCAAAAGCCATTTCTTCATTTTTATCAAATTCATTATGACAGCCTATACATCTGGGTGCCCAAGAAGAGTGACAGGTAGAACAAGCAACGTTTTTATGTGCATTGTCTCTGGAACAGACTTCAGGCTGAGGCTTTAAATCAAATAATTTCCCATCCTTTTTACCAATCAAAAATGCTTCCCCTAAAGAATCAACAAAGGTGTTTACCAAAGGGTGATTATCTTTTTCGGCTACTAATATCTCATTATTAGTATGGGTGTATTCTCGATGTAAAAAAACGAGTAAACTTTCGTTATCTAATGAATCGTAAGGTATGGTATTGGGTTTCTCTTTAAAATGACAATCGGAACATTGTAAGGTGACTGCCTGTTCCTCGTGAGAATATTTTTTCCCATCTCCCATTACTTCGTGTGAAGAATGACAATCTATACATAGCATTCCCTTTGTATGATGAATATCTTCTTCATTATATTTATATACTCTTTTATCCTCCAACACTCTAAACCCTTCTTTGCCTTCTACTTCTTTTTCATCTAATAAGGTCTCTTGCCATCCTTCATAATTCGTTGAAATTCTGCTTGAACGACTATGGCATCCAAAACAATGATTGTTTGTCATAAATATATCAGTAGAAGGATGATAGGTTGGTAATTTCGATTTATTGGAATTTAAATATTGAGTTAAGTCATATTTAGAATTTTCTGAATAATTTAAATGACAAGCATTGCAACCGCCTCCTCTACTTAATTGATTGATTTCTCCAAATTCTTTTTTTTCAGCACCTAAATGGCAATTTGCACAAAGGTCTCGGATGTGCTTTTCGGAAGGAGAATTTTTAATATCTTTTATATGGTAATGATCATCCGGTGTATCTGCCTCTCCAAAAATGTATTTGTCAACAGCTATCAAACCACTATTAGTGGTCATTAATGAATTTTCAATTTTAGCTAATTCACTTGCGTGACATTTACCGCAAGTTTCTTTTGCATCGGATAAATTACCCGGAATCAGTACCATTCCTTTATGTGATTCTTCCTTAATAATTGATTCTCTATTTCCTAGATGACAACTCGTACACCCGATTATTTCAGGATTGTGATATTTGGAATAACCCTTCGTATTTATATGACATTGGAAACAAGATTCTTGTTCGTTATTTATGATAGATACATATTCTGTTTTAGAATCTAGGCTGGATTTAATATAGTCAGTTTCAACCGTTATTTTAAATAATAACAATAGAATAAGAATGATTCCTGCGCTTATTAATAAAATAGATTTAGAATTTTTTCTCTTCATAATGACTTAAAAAAACAAATTTACAACATAAATATTTCTAATAAAGATACATTTAAAAACCTAATATACTGATATACATTTCAGTATAAAAAAAATTCCTTATGTAACTAAAGTTACATATAAAAATTTGATTATCAGTCTTTTAACTGACTTATATCATACTATTAGGTTGTATAAATGTATAATTTTATACTCTGAAAAATAAATATACTTATGAATACTTCAAGAAGAAAATTTATAAAAATTTCTGCTTTAGGAATTGGTGGGGTAACCGTAGCTTCTACAGCATTTAATATGTTTGGATCTAACATTCTTGATGAAAAGTTACTTCAACAAAATTTATCTAAAAATCTTACTAGAACAGCTACTTATTGTGAAGTTTGTTTTTGGAAATGTGCTGCATGGACGTATACCGATGAAGAAGGTTCTATAAAAAAAATAATTGGTAATGATGATGACCCACATTGTAATGGACGTTTATGTCCTAGAGGTACAGGTGGTGTTGGAATGTATAGCGATGAAGATCGTCTTAAAACTCCTTTAATTAGGGAAACCATCAATGGTGAACAAACTTTTAGAGAAGCGAGTTGGGAGGAAGCGTTAAATTTAATCGCTTCAAAATTTACAGAAATCAAAGAAAAATATGGTCCTGAATCGTTTGCATTACTAAAACACGGTTCGCCAGGAAAACATTTTGAACATCTATTCAAAGCTTATGGATCAGATACTATTGGAGAGCCTGCATATGCTCAATGTAGAGGGCCGCGTGAAACAGGTTTTTCATTAACCTATGGATCTTGGGTGGGTTCGCCTGAACCAACCGATATTAGAGATACTAAATGTTTAGTGCTAATTGGATCTCATATTGGAGAAAACATGCACAATACCCAAGTGCAAGAAATGTCTGATGCGATTGATAATGGCGCTACTATTATTACTGTAGACCCAAGGCTTTCAACGGTAGCTAGTAAATCTAAGCATTGGCTAGCCATAAAACCTGCAACAGATATCGCTTTAATGCTGGCTTGGATGAATGTTATTATTGAAGAAGGAATCTACGATAAAGAATACATAAAAAAATATGCAAATGGTTTTGATGAATTAAAAAATCACGTACGTCAATTTACGCCAGAATGGGCTTACGGAATTACAACTATAAAACCAGAAGAGATAAGAAAAACAGCTAGAGTTATGGCTGCAGCAGCTCCTTCGGTAATTATCCATCCTGGACGACATGTGGTTTGGTATGGGGATGATTCTCAACGTGCTAGAGCAATGGCAATTTTAAATGCTTTGTTAGGGTCATGGGGCCGAAGAGGAGGTTTTTATTTTAAAGAAAAAATAAGCGTTCCAAAATACCCACATCCTAAATACCCACACCCTAAATGGGGTTGGCAAGAAATTGGAGAAAAATATCCATTAGCGCAAATGGGAATTACTACCGAAATTATTAAGGCTTCAATTCCTAGTGATGACAATAAGTATCCTGTTAAAGCTTGGATGGTTGCTGGAACAAATATTACCAAATCAATTCCTAATAAAAAACTTTTAGAAAAAGCCATTGATGAATTAGATTTTATGGTGGTGGTTGATACCATGCCAATGGATGTTACTGGTTATGCAGATGTGGTTTTACCGGAATGTACTTATTTAGAACGTTATGATGGCATTCGTTCTGCAACTAACAGAGAGCCTTCGATTGCAGTAAGAGTTCCAGCAGTCTCACCTAAATATGATTCTAAACCAGCTTGGTGGATGGCCAAACAACTTGGTGAACGTTTAGAACTTGGAGAATATTTTAACTATGATGATTTTAAAGAAGTTGTTGAATGGCAATTAAACGAAATGGGAACTTCTTTAGAGGAAATGAAGAAAATTGGAGTTAAAAAATATCCAAGAAAATCTGGACCTTTATATATAAACGAAGAAAAGGGATATGAGTTCCCAACTGAAAGTGGTAAAATTGAATTATACTCAAAAGAATTGAAAGATCTTGGGTTTGACCCTTTACCAAAATATACCGTACATCCAGAACCTCAACAAGGATTTTACAGATTAAACTATGGTAGAGCTCCTATGCATACATTTAGTAGAACTGCTAATAACCCAAACTTAAGTGATTTAATGGACGAGAATAAACTTTGGGTAAACCCTAAAGTTGCCAGAATTCAAGGGTTAAAAAAAGATCAGGAAGTTTGGTTAAAAAATCAAGATGATATTATTTCAAATTTCTCAATTAAAGTTAGAGTAACAGAACGTGTTCGTTGGGATTCAGTTTATATGGTTCACGGTTTTGGACATAATAATAAGAAACTAAAAAACGCATTTGGTAAAGGTATAAATGATACACAATTAATTTCGAAAGTAGCTGTAGACCCTATCATGGGCGGAACAGGTATGAGAGGGAATTTTGTAACAGTTTTAACCGAAGATCCACATAAAACTATTAAAGTATGAGATATGCAATGGTAATAGACACCTTAAAGTGTGTTGGGTGTAGCGACTGCGTAGTTGCCTGTCAGACAGAAAATGATGTGCCTGTAGGGTATTGTAGAGATTGGGTAACCGAATCTGTAAGCGGTACCTATCCAAGCTTAGATTTAGAACTAAAATCTGAAAGATGTAATCAATGTGATAACGCACCTTGCGTAAGATGTTGCCCAACCGGGGCAAGTCATATCGTTGACGGAGGAATTGTTTTAGTTACAGCAGACGAGTGTATTGGTTGTGGAGCTTGTATAGAATCTTGCCCTTACGATGCTCGTTTTCAGCATCCAGATGGCTTTGTTGATAAATGTACTTTCTGTCATCATAGATTAGAAAAAGGACAACTACCTGCTTGTGTATCTGTTTGTCCTACAAAATGTATGTACTTCGGTGATTTAGACGATCCAAACAGTGAAGTATCACAATTATTGAAATTTAGAAAAAGTAAAACTTTAGCTCCAGAAGCCGGGACTAAACCTAATGTTTATTATTTAATATAAAATTAATAAAATGGAAGAGGAACTTTTCATTAGCGGAAGAAACATACCAAATATTGATCCTTCACTACAAGTATGGCACTGGCCTATATCGCTCTATTTATTTTTAGGGGGTCTTGCTGCTGGCATATTATTTTTTGCTGCCTTATTTTATTTATTAGGTAAAGACAAAGAATACCCTGTAGCAGTTAAAGTGTCTTCAATTATACCTCCTATTGCTTTATCAATAGGTTTATTGGCACTGGTTTACGATTTAACACATAAACTATATACTTGGCAATTATATATGACTTTTAGAATTGAATCTCCAATGTCATGGGGGGCTTGGGTTTTACTAATAGTGACACCTATATCTTTTCTGTGGACCTTTAGTTATTATCGAGAAGTATATCCAAAATTAGAATCAAAATTACAGGTTTTTAAAAGGTTGAAATTTTTAAATTCAGTTGAAAAATTTATGATTGATAACCGAAAATATTTTGCGATGGCATTAATACCTCTAACGCTAGTTTTAGGTGTTTATACAGGGATATTATTATCTGCCTTTAATGCAAGACCTCTTTGGAATAATGCAATATTAGGGCCCTTATTTTTAATATCAGGTCTCTCTACTGCTGCAGCCGCGATAATTATAATATCAAAAACAGCAAAAGAAAAACATATGTTCGGAAAAATAGATTTGGTATTAATAACCATCGAGCTAGCATTAATTGTACACATGATTATGGGGTATTATGCAGGACCTGAAGTACAAGTAGAAGCAATGCAATTATTGGTTGGTGGTGAATTTACGCTTATGTTTTTTGGCTTTGTAGTTCTACTAGGATTAATAGTCCCTGGAATAATGGAACTTATTGATCTTTTTGGTAAAAAAATTCCTGTAATAGTACCCGCAATTCTCGTATTAATTGGAGGGTTGGTATTTAGATTTGTGATGGTTGAAGCAGGGCAGCTCACTCGTTACCTTTATTAATATTATAAAATATAAAAATGGACAATCGAAAAAACAAACACATATACTGGAACCCCTACTTTGGAGGTTTTCTACTGGGGATCGTTATCATTTTTAGTTTTTATATGACGGGGCGTGGCTTGGGTGCTACGGGTGCGATTAAAAGTAGTGTGGTTGCTGCTGTAGATACTGTAGCTCCAACCCATGCAGAAGGCAATGCCTATTATAGTAAGTTTATTGATAATGACCATTCTATTTTAAACAACTGGCTTGTTTTTGAAACCATAGGTATTTTGATTGGAGCTTTTATCTCAGGAAGTTTAGCTGGAAGAATAGGCTGGAGAACACAACACTCACCAAAAATAACAGCAAAACGAAGGCTGATTTTTGCATTAATTGGCGGTATTCTATTTGGATTAGGATCACAAATAGCCCGTGGTTGCACTAGTGGAGCAGCATTAAGTGGAATGGCGGTCCTTTCAACAGGAGGATTTATAACCATGATATCTCTATTTGGCTCAGGGTTTTTATTTGCCTATTTCTTTAGAAAAAACTGGATTTAAAATTTAAAAAAACAAACAATATGGGACCTTTAATTCCTAACGATATAATTTCTCACGAGTGGAACTTCATTATTGCAATATTAATTGGGATTGCATTCGGATATATTTTAGAAGCCTCTGGTTTTTCTTCTTCAAGAAAATTAGCGGGTGTATTTTACGGTTATGATTTTGTGGTATTAAAAGTTTTTTTTACGGCAGCTTTGGTAGCGGTAATAGGTATTTTATATATGGATTATTTAGGATATCTTGATTTTAATCTACTCTACATTCACCCAACTTATTTGTGGGGCGCTATTGTTGGTGGTATTATAATGGGACTTGGTTTTGTATCTGGAGGATTTTGTCCTGGAACAAGTTTGTGTGGTGTTGCGATAGGAAAAATAGATGCCTGGGTTTTTGTAGGCGGAATCTATATTGGGATATTTTCTTTTTCTGAACTTTACATCTTATTTGAACCTTTATACAACGGTTCTTTTGACGGTTATGTAACCCTAATGGATACCTTTGGAGTCAACCCTTATTGGTTTGTTTTTGGTTTTACAATTTTAGCAATTATATCATTTTTTGTTGCTGATATCGTAAGAAAAAGAGTGAAAAGTGTTTTTTATAATTAAAAGAAATAAACGATGATTAATAGAAAATTAGCAAAAGTATTGTCATTTAGATATAAAATTCTAGCCCTACTATTCATAGTAATTGCAGGTGGATTGGTATTATTGCCAAAGTTTGAAAAACATGAAGGAATCAAACCGGAACTATTACTTAGTAATGCAATAAGTTCTGAAAGATATATTTCTGCAGATGAACTCGCTCACAAAATTATTAATCAAGATCCTTCTTTTTTATTAATTGATGTTAGAGATGAAGAAAGTTATGCAAAATATAGCCTTCCAAATTCAATTAATATTCCCTTAGAAAAATTATTAGCTGAAGGTTCTGAATCATTTCTAAATCAAGACCAGTTTGATGTAATTCTTTTTTCAAACGATACCTTTTACGCAAATCAAGCTTGGTTACTATGCAATCGGTTAGAATATAAAAATTTACGTGTTTTAGAAGGTGGACTAAACTCTTGGTATTCCTCTATAATAAATCCAGCAATACCTACAGAAAACCAGCCTTCTTCAGATTTTGAACAATATACCTTCAGAAAAGCTGCAAGTATGTATTTTGGGGTTGTCTATCCTGAGCCTGTTAATGTAGAACCCATCAAAAAAAAGGCACCTAAAAAGGTAGTCGTAGTTAAAAAGAAAAAGAAAATGCCCGTAGAAGGTGGTTGTTAATATAAAGTAATTTCAAAGTTTTAAAAAATGAAAGAATTAGAAAAAACCAAAAGAATATCTATAGGAGCGGTGCTTTTCATCTTGGTAGTAATTATAGCACTTTTGGCTTACGAGAGACCAAAACACCTTTATAGTGAAAACACACAAAGTACTCTAGATATGATATTAAACAAGGAGTTCTTTATAAGTCTTGATGAGGTTAATAATCCAGAATACGTATTAATTGATGTAAGAAGTAAAGTTGATTTCGAAAAAGGTCATTTAGAAAATGCCATCAACATTCATGCTCCTGAATTATTAAATGATTCCAATACAAAAATCTTCAAAGAGCTAAAGGAGAGTAATAAAATTGCTATTCTATATGGTAACAACCCAACTGAAGCCAATGCCCCGTTTATGATATTATATCAATTAGGGTATTCAAGTAAAATAGTACTTATTGAAAATACTTATGTGCAGAATAAATTAATAACTAAAGATTGCGAAATAGGTAAGAGTGTTACAGACATAAACGCCTTTATTGAAACATCTAAAAAAAACGCAATTGTTATACCGAAACCTAAAAAGAAAGCACCAAAAAAAGTAATTCCTGTAAAAAAGAAAAAGAAAATGCCTGTAGAAGGCGGATGTTAGTTTTTATGATTTTTGCTAGGTGTTTTTATAAAATATAACACCTAGTGAATTTAGTTGTTTAAGGGTGATCTTTTTTTAAAAAAAGACCACCCTTTTATTGGTTAAAGCAATAAATCGATTTTTTTTGCCTTAAAATATCACCTAATAAACTAAGTGTAAACACCCCTCTTTTAGACCTTAATGGTAGCAAGTTGAAAAATTTACAAAATATCACTGTATTTGCCTATATATCAATTACTTACTTGTGTAACCAAAGTAACTGAACAGAACGAATCTGTATTAATCCTTTATGATATAGGTCATAAAAACTGAGGTAATCTGTGGCTAATTTTGTTTAATAAATAGAAACAATATTAACCTTAATTACTTCAAAATGAAAAATTTAACATCCTATTTAGCACCTTTCTTTGTTATAGCTTTTTTATTAAATGGCTATAATATTAATAGTCAAACCAGTCTGGAAACTACCACCTCTGAATTTGAGGTTTTAGTAGAATATCTAGAAACAAATGGAGACTTTATTAATAGTGATTTTTCTCCTGCTTTAATTTCATCAGATGAAGTTAAAAAGAACATCAAAAATCCAAAATTTCTTGTCATTGATATACGAAGTGAAAGTTGGTTTGATTATGGGCATATAAAAAATGCTTCAAACATTTCTGCAGCTAACTTATTGTCTCATTTCGAAACAAAAATAAACCCAGCAGAATTTGATAAAATTGTTTTAACCTGCTATTCTGGTCAATCTGCAGCATATTATACTAGCCTATTACGATTAGCTGGTTACAATAACGTCTATAGTATGAAATGGGGAATGAGTTCCTGGAGAGTAGATTTTGCTGAAAATTCTTGGTTAAAAAATGCTGACAACACTTTTGCAGATCAACTACAAACAGAAGTGAATTCAAAACCTAAAAAAGGAGCACATCCAATACTAATTACAGGAAAAACCGATGCTAAAGAAATATTAAAAGCACGATTAGAAAATGCTTTTGCTACTCCTTATAAAGAGTATATCGTAAAATCTCCTTTGGTTTTTGAAAACCCTGAAAACTATTATATAGCGAACTACTGGGATGAAGATAAGTATACTTCAGGACATATTACTGGCGCTGTTCAATACGAACCAAACGCTTCATTATCCTCCACTACCGATTTATATACACTCCCTACAGACAAACAAGTATTAGTGTACTGCGCAACTGGGCAAAGTGCTGCATATGTGGTTGCTTACTTAAACTTAATTGGATATGATGCTGGAAATTTAGCCTATGGAGCTAATAGCTTTATGAATAAAACTTTAAAAGATCAGGATTGGAATGGTTTCAGTAAAAAAGAAGTCAATATGTATCCTGTAATTGAATAAAATATTATTAAAAATTTTAAACAACTTTAAATACAAAATCATGAAAAAATTATCATTATTTCTTATTGGATTATTTTTAGTCCCCTCATTATTTTTAACTTCTTGTGATAAAGGTGATGATCCTGGAACAGGCGAAACTGCAACCCCTGCTTTTACATTAATGAAAGATTATATGCTCGCTAACAATCTAGATATAAATACCATTCTAACTAATACAGATGGTGCGAAATTTGTAGCTGGTGCTCCAGCAGAAGCAGATCTTCAAGCATTTTTAGACAAATATTATATTATAGATATTAGAGGTGCTGCAGATTATACTACTAGCCATATAGAAGGTGCTACAAATGTTTCTTTTGCTAATATTTTAAATGCAGCTCCTCTTGCTGAAGGGCAACCTATATTGATAGTTTGCTATAGTGGTCAAACTGCTTGTTTTGCAACTTCATTATTGCGTATGGCTGGCTACAGTAGTACGCAAGCTTTAAAATGGGGTATGTCTGGATGGAATGCTGATACAGCTGCTTCTTGGAATAATAACATAGGAGATGCTGCACAGGGTAATGCTAATTGGTCTTATACAGCTACAGCTGCCCCTACTGTTTATAATGACCCTACTATTACAAGTTTTTCTACTAGTGGAGAAGATATTCTTATGGAAAGAATCGAATATGTAATAGCTGATTCTTTTGGAAGTGCAACTGCTTCTGGTGGGGATGTACTTGCTTCTCCTAGTAATTATTATATAAACAATTACTTCAGTGAAGCTGATTATACTTCTTTTGGACATGTAGATGGAGCTTTCCGTATTAAAGAAGATCTATTACTTGCAACTAATGGTTATAAAGCTTTAGATCCTGCAACCGATGGATTAGTGGTAACTTATTGTTATACAGGACAAACTTCAGCAGTAATGACTGCTTGGTTACGTGTATTAGGTTATGATGCTTACACTATGACTTTTGGTATGAATGGAGTTTACAACTCTAATCCAGCTTGGACTACAAACCAATGGAGCCCTGCTGTTTCAAAAAATTTACCTCTAGTAAATTAATAGAATTTAAATAACAGATAAAATGAAAAATAAAATAATATTATCATTTGCACTGGTTTGTTTATTTACAATTAACAATGCCCTTTCACAGGGTTGTGATGTTGATGAACCAGGAACCGAAAGTGATTCGCTTAAAACATCAAGCATAAAAATATTCGGTTACATTCAACCTGAATATGACTATACGTTTAATGATGAAAATGAAAATAGCTTTAAATTTAAAAGAGCTAGAGTAGGCGTTAGAGGTAAAGCATATCAAGATTTTTATTATTATTTCAGTCTAGAAGCTAGTCCTTTTATAAATGGTACCGATGGTGTAATTCTATTAGATGCATTTGTTAGTTACAGAAAATTTAAATGGGCTAATATATCCTTAGGGTCATACAAACAACCTTTTAGTTTAGAAGTTGTTACTCCTTGTCATGCACTAACTACAATTGAAAGAGCCGTCGTTGTGAATCAATTAGTAGCACCTCAAAGAGATTACGGGTTAATGGTTTTTGGAGGTAACAAATATGATCGATTTAATTATGCTGTAGCTGTTATGAATGGAAGTGGATTAGGGATTACCGATAATAATTCAAAAAAAGATATTATTGGACGAGCTACTTATAAAGTTTTTGATTTTATGACTATTGGTGGTAGTTTTAGATATGGTTTCCCTACCAATAATGACGATTCTCGTACTACTGTAGGTGGCGAAATAGCTGCTGAATTTAGCAACTTCCATTTTCAAGGAGAATATATTTATGATGAGGGAGCTTATAATCGTGGAGCCGGAGGTGGTTGTGGCGAAGTATTAGTTGAACTAGGTGAAGAAAGAGCCGGAGCTTATGCAATGTTGTCTTATGACACAAAATGGAATCTTCAACCTGTATTAAAATATGAATTCTTTGATGCTAACTTAGATGTACTAGATATTGGTTATCAAGAAAGAATGACCCTTGGTGTTAATTATTTTTTAGGAGATCATGTAAGGTTTCAAGTAAACTATCTTGCCAATATAGAAACCGATGTAAATATTGATAATGATATGTTATTAGCTCAAGTACAGATTCGTTTTTAAATAGTTTTCGTTTTTGTAAATTGTTTTTATTTGAATAGGCTGCCCGAAAGGGCAGTCTTTTTTATAACTTTGAATTAAATTTAATAAGGATGTCCATTGAAAAAAAACTAAAAGAAGAATTTTCATTAATATTTGAAAAAGAGCTCCTAAATGAAATTATAGAAGTTGGTCATTTACAAAGCCTAAAAAAGGGAGAAATACTTATTGATATTGACGATGAGATGACCCATATTCCTTTAATTGTAGAGGGTGTTATAAAAATTATGCGAGAAGACGATCATGGTGATGAAATTGCCTTATACTATTTAGAAAAGGGGAACACTTGTGCTATTTCGTTTGTAAATTGTATCAATAGAAATAAAAGTTTGTTTAGAGGGATTGTTACTAGAGATGCGGAAGGTGTATTTATTCCTGTTGAAATGGTTGGTATTTGGCTACAAAAGTATGAATCTTGGCGTACTTTTATCATAGACAGTTATCACTTTCGATTAATAGAAATGGTAGAGTCTATTGATCGTTTAGCTTTTTTAAATTTAGAAGAAAGGTTGTATAAAAACTTAATAGATAAAGTTAATATTACAAAGGACAATACTTTGATAATCACACATCAGGAAATTGCAGACGATGTCAATACATCTCGAGTGGTAGTTTCAAGATTATTGAAAAGACTTGAAAATGAGGGTCATATTACCATTCGCCGAAATAGAATTATTGTTGAGAATATAATTTAGTTTTTTTCTGACAATTATCATTTTAAATAATTACTTTGTAAAGTAAATTTGAACTTTATTAATAAAAACATACGTTATGTTAAATCAATTTCTTCCTCTTTATAATCACGGCATGGGTGTTGCGCTCATAGGGTTTTTTGCACTTGTTTGTGTGGTTCTTGTTGTGTTATTGGTTTCCTTTATGAACGGAGGTAAAAAGAAAAAGTAACTACTTAATTTTATAAGAAACATTTATAAATAAATTTCGCCCCATTCTTGGAATATTATTCCAATCTGAATACGTAGAATAATAGGTGTCAAATATATTCTCAACTCCAGCTTTAACGTATAGTTTTTGACTTCCAAAATAAAAATTATAGGAAGCATTTAAATTGACTATGGTATAAGCATCTGTTTCATTTTCTCCGTAATAACTACTAAAATTAAATTGTTTACTAGCCCCTTTGATGTTTACTTCAGCATCAAACAAATCCTTTTTAAAATGTAGAGCAGCTCTATAGGTAAAAGGGCTTATTAAGGGTAAATTATTACCCGTATTATCATTTCCTATATTGTAACCTAACATCCCGCTCAAAGACCAAGAAGAAAACAATTTATAAATAGCGTTTACACTTGTATTTAATATCGTTGTATGATCCAAAGCAGAATAAATTCTTACTCCATCTGCTCCAATAGTCATTTGGTCTAAATCGGGTTCGGTTATCCCAATAATATAATCTGACATATAAAAAAATGAAGCTTCTGCACCAATTTTCAATTTATCATAAGTTTGATTTACCGTAGTGTTAAACTCTAAAGCTTTCTCATTCTTTAAATAAGGATTTCCTATATAATCATAATTATCAAAGCTATTATAAAGGAAAAAACCATATCCTTCAGAAACCGAAGGTGCTCTTTCGCCATAACCCAAACTGAATAATAGTTTTGTGTTTTTTATAGTCATATCATACTGTGAGGACATGTTGAAGGTACACCTTGTTTTAGAATCTTCTAAGTCTAGATAAAATATTCGCAGACTATTAAGACCAAATTCATCACCAATTGTTGCATTTTGTACTCCAAAACGAGCTGTAAATTTCAGTTCCTTTTGATGACCAATACTAAATTGATCTTCTCCGTAAATTCCAGTATATAGGGTTCTAACATCCGGCCAAGTTAACATAAACATGCTGTTTTCATTAGGATCATTAGGGTACATGGTCATTTCTGCTAAAGACCTATTGTAATATCCATTCAAATTAAAAAGCATGCTGTGTTTAGACTTTTGAGCATAAACTTTTGAATAAAACCCATAGGTATCACTCCATCCTGGCATATCCATATGTATAGGAACATTTGGACGCTTGGTGTCGTCCATAATGTGTGTAATGGTGTTGTAATATAATTTTGTATCCCATTTTTGTATGCGCTCACTTACACTATCCTTAGTAAAACTAACCGAGGCAATTAAAGCTTCTGCTAACGAAACATCCATAGGCAAAGCAGGATAACCAACATCTGTAGCTTTATCGTAAATAACAGAACTTATAAAAGCTCCATTTTTGCTTGTTTTAAGACCTAAAACTCCAGATAAATTATATTTTTCAAATTGTGAATACATCACCTCTTCATCACCTCCAGCATAATAATTATCCGATTTCCTATAAATACCATCTACGTTTGCAAATAATTTTGAATTTGAAAAATTAATTTCTGAACTTAGTATTCTTGCATTGCTATTGGTTTCATAACCTAAATCCACTCCTACATTAAAAACATCTTTTGAAAATCCCCCTTTCTGAAGTTTCATATCAATACTCCCGCCAATTGTAGAACCATTTTCTGCACCTTGTTGTCCAGAGGTTATTTCAACTTCAGATAAATTGGAAACATCTACATACGAAGTTATAGGGTCCATTTTGTCGGTACACGCACCAAATACTTGCATCCCATCGATGGTAATAGATAATCTTTCAGAAAGCATATTGTTTATTGAGGCTTCCCAAGCATAATTACCTCTTTTAATCATAGTAACCTTATTAGATTGTTCTAAATATTCATCAATCGTAGAAAGTGGTTTTACTTGCTTCTGGTTTTTTAAATTTGATTTACTAATAACTATAACTTCAGATAAACCAATTACTGAAGTGCTGTCTTGTTCTATATTTTGTGAAAATAATGTAGAAGAAAACAAAATTACGAGCACTATAAAAACTAAGGTGTTTTTCATAATATTCTCTTTAAAAGAGGCTATTTCAATGATCATTTAAATAGCCTTATAAAATTGTTTAGTTTTAGAATTCTATCTCTAAATAGAGGCTACTACTTTCGTTAGCTTCAGTTACTTCCTCGCCTTTTAGAAATTCGTTATTTTGGTTTTCTAACATTAAATTTAGTTTCCAATACCCCGTCATGGTTAAGGATAGCTTTCCATCATACATTTTTGATACTGAATTATAAACTAAATCTTCGTTGTTAGGTGAAGTATGATTCCCCATACTTGGCATTCTAGGGTCTAACATAATTTTATAATCGGATACAACAGGAAAACTCATCATGCTTTCCATTTTATAAAGCCCAAAAGTTAGGTCATTTACCGTTACTTCAGGAGTTTGAGGGTCTACATAAGCTATGATGTATCGAATATCATCTGCTCCCATAAATACAGTTACAACTTGACGGTCTGTTGCTGGCACAGAAATATCTCCTACAGCTGTAAAATCTTCTCCACTTAAGGTGTAATTAAAAGTTAAGTCCCAGCCTTCATCTGCATTTTGAGGCATTTGAAAAACAATATATCCATTGTAAATTGTTTCTTTTCCTGATACTTTCATAAGATCAGATTTAGGGCAAGAGTGCATCATTTCTGTCATATGCATCACAGGCATCCACATAAAAGTGGCATCTTCTACAAATTCTTCAGTGGCATTATCTTTTAGTCTGATAGTAATGTCATTATATCCTTGAAAGAGCTCTCCAGATAAGGTATACATCTCAATGGTATGAGTATCATTTGAAAATTCTTGAACCAAGATTAAATCTTCGATTTCATTTACTGGAGTTATAATGTTGTCATCGTCACTTGAACAAGAAATTAGGGTAATAATAAATATTGGGATGATGTATTTCTGTCTCTTATACACATCTCCGAGCCCACGAGACAGGC
>OJDV01000140.1_pt1 | contig 32820 bp, 30 predicted proteins | sample 1592911 | NCBI WGS metagenome assembly OJDV01 (sample SAMN05416860, study PRJEB24817) | seawater metagenome | isolation source: Sea water | place: Canada:Atlantic | collected 2013-11 | reverse complement strand
TCGTGGGCTCGGAGATGTGTATAAGAGACAGGGCTGCGGAGAGCGTGGCCATCGGCACCCCCGCGCCCGGATGCGCCCCGCCCCCCGCCAGATACAAGCCCGACATCCTTGTCCGCGCCGTCGGGCGTGCAAATGCCGCCATCATCCCCGCTGGGGAACGCCCGTAAAGAGACCCGTTCGACGCCGGAAACAGAGCGCCGAAGCTGTGCGGCCCCGTCAGGGTGTTTGCCTGCGGTGGCGGGGTAAAGTGTAGACCGAACGCGGCCAGCCTTTTGAAAATCAAAGTCTGACATTGGTCGCTCTCCTCTGGGTGGATCGGTGCATGGTCGGCGGCGGGGGGCGCGTTGAGAATGATCTCGAAACGCTCTGGACCCGCAGGTGTTGCCCCGCCAAAACGGTCTTGGGCGCAGATATAAAGTGTGGGATCGGACTGCAGCTGTCCCTTGGCCAAAGCCGCATATTCGCGTCTGGGCTCGTCTGCGAAAAAGACGTTATGCGCAGCGAGAGGGAAATCACCTTCAACAGTTGCGGCAAAGGCTTGAACCTGTGCAGACAGGCTGCGTGGTGCGACCGCTTTTGGCGCGATGACTTTGCTGACAGCCTCCCCCAGCATACCTGTGGCCAGCGCACGCGGATCACCGTTGAACAGGACTGCATCCACCTCGGTGCGTCCGCTTTCCGTTTGCACAGCGCAGGGTGTGCCATCCCGCGTCTCGATCCGCGAAACATGTGCGTTGTAGTGGAAAGTAGCCCCTTTTTGTCGGGCGAGGTCTTCAATCGCTTGGGCCAGTTTGTGCATCCCGCCTTGCACATGCCACACGCCGCGCCGCTCGGCCTCCCAGATCAGCAAGAGGAGAGCTGGGCATTGTTCGGGAATGCCGCCGACATAGGTGGCATATCGTGCAAAAAGCTGCGCAAGCCGAGGTTCGGCAAAGCTGCTCCGAAGCGTTTGGGCGAGTGTCTGATGCGGCGCCATGGCGGGGATAATCGCAGGGTTGCGCAAAACGGTGCGCGTCAGGGAAGCGAGGCTGGGCGCTTCATCCTGCATCATGGGCGCATCGAATGTGTCGAACAGGGCGCTGGCCCGTTCGCAAAACTGGTCGAATTGCTGCGCTGCCGCCGCGCCAAAGGTTGCGCCAACGTTGGCGATACTGTGATCATGGTCGGCCATCAGATCCAGCGTGGTGCCATCCCGCCAGAAATGGCGCGCCAGCAGCGGTTCGCGCAGTAGGGTAACGTGATTTTCCAGCCGCGCGCCGACATCCGCAAACAGCGCATCAAAGACAGGTTTCATCGTCAGCACTGTCGGGCCTGCATCTACCGGTCCCGCGATCGACGGCAGGGTGCGCATCTTGCCACCGGGCGTGTTGTGGCGTTCCAATACGGTCACACGCGCGCCCGCATGAGAAAGGCGCAAGGCAGCCGCCAAGCCGCCGATTCCCGCGCCGATCACTGCGATATGTGGTGTATTGCTGGGGATTGAACGCTCCAAGGCAAAGATTGACAACTGTTCCGAATGTGTCCAGTTTAGTTTACAGTTGCTATGTCAGCAACACTTTACATTTGCTGCACGCACGGCCGGAGAAAATCACCATGTCATTTGCCCAAAGAATAGACAGCGCGATCATGCAGGCCATTGCGGAGGGGCAAACAGCACCCAGCCCTGCCAAGCTTGCCGAGGCGCTGCATTATGCTGTGACGCCTGGTGGAGCGCGCATTCGCCCGACCATTCTGTTGAGTGTTGCGGCGGCCTGTGGCGACGTGCACCCCAAACTGGCGGATGCGGCGGCCACGGCGCTCGAGCTTATGCACTGCGCCTCGCTTGTGCATGATGACCTGCCTTGTTTTGACGATGCCGACATGCGGCGTGGCAAGCCCTCGGTGCATAAGGTCTATGGCGAAGCACTGGCCGTTCTGGTCGGTGACAGCCTCATCATTATGGCGTTCGAAGTGCTGGCCAAAGCAGCCGCCGACAATCCTGCCCGCGCTGTTGCGATGATGCGGGTGCTGGCTACACGCTCAGGCATGCCGAATGGTATTTGCGCGGGCCAAGGCTGGGAGAGCGAAAGCGAGATTGATCTGAGCGCCTATCACGCAGCCAAGACAGGCGCGCTGTTTATGGCAGCCACGCAGATGGGCGCGATTGCGGGCGGTCAGGACGGAGAGCCGTGGGAAGAGCTGGGCGCGCGAATCGGTGAGGCCTTTCAGGTTGCCGATGACCTGCGCGACGCGCTTTACGACGAAGAGACATTGGGCAAGCCTGTGGGTCAGGATGATTTGCACGGACGCCCCAACGCAGTAACAGAGCTTGGCGTCGATGGTGCGATCCAGCGGATGCGCGATATTCTGGGCGGTGCCATAGCGTCGATCCCCAAATGCCCCGGTGAGGCAAAGCTTGCCGCGATGGTCACGGCGCAGGCAGAGGTGCTGACCCCGATCAAATGGCGCGCTGCACAAGCCTCAAAGATCGCGGGCGAGTGACCTTTTCCACCGACACGTCGATGGCCGTTTCCAAACCCGCGCGCGGATCATGGTTCAACAGCCTCATGGCTGCACGGGGCTTCCAGAAATGGGCCGCGAAATTCCCGCTTACCCGCCGCATCGTGCGCCTTGAGGGTGAGGCGATGTTCGATCTGCTGGCGGGGTTTTGCCATTCACAAGTGTTGTGTGCGTTGGTGCAGCTGGAGATTCCACAAAAGCTGATGCGAGGGCCAATGGCTGCGGAAACGCTGGCCGTCGATGCACAGATGCCGCTGGAGCGAATGCTGATTTTGCTGCGCGCGGGCGTGGCGCTTGGGGTTTTGAAATCCAAGCGGGGAGGGCGCTTTGGCCTCAGCCGCACAGGCGCTGCCCTTGTCGGTGTGCCGGGTCTGAGCCAGATGATTGCACATCACGATGTTCTCTACCGTGACCTCTCTGACCCTGTCGCTTTCTTTCGCGGGGAGGTCCAGACCGAGCTGGCGGGCTTTTGGCCCTATGTCTTTGGCGGCAACATGGACGCGGATGTTGCTGCGACCTACTCTGACCTGATGGCGCAAAGCCAGCTTTTGGTCGCCGACGATACTTTGGCAGCGATTGATTTCTCAGGCATCAACACTTTGATGGACATCGGCGGCGGCTCTGGCGCGTTTCTTACTGCGGTCGGCGGTGCCTATTCCGATCTCGGGCTCATGCTGTTCGATCTGCCCGAAGTTGCTCCGTCGGCGGCGCAGCGATTCGATGCGGCGGGGATGACAGGGCGCGCCAGTATTACAGGCGGCTCATTTCGCGACAATTCCCTGCCCGAGGGCGCGGACGCTATAAGTCTTATTCGGGTTCTCTATGACCACAGTGATGAGACGGTCGCGGCCCTGCTCGCCAAGATCTACGCAGCCCTCCCCAGCGGCGGGCGGCTCATTGTGTCCGAGCCTATGACAGGCGGTGCGCGCCCGACCCGCGCAGGGGACGCTTACTTTGCGCTTTATACACTTGCGATGCGTACAGGGCGCACACGTTCAGCGGATGAGATTGCAGCGCTTTGTCGTGCTGCGGGGTTCGAGAATATTAAGACGCCCGCACCGCGCCGTGCGTTTGTGACCTCCTGCCTTGAGGCACGCAAACCCTAGGATCCTTCAGGCTAGAAAGTGTCTAATCTAGTTGACACATTGATATGTCTAGTTAGTATTACAGTAAGTTGTACTGCCCGAAGCGAGTCTGCGTTTGCAGGCATCAGGGCCGAACCGATCGGGAGAACACATTGCAAACCACTGCCGTTATCCTCAAAGAGCCCAAGACCATCGGGCTTGATGTGTTGGACGTACATGCGCCAACGCAGGATGATATCGTGGTCGAGGTAAGCCATTCGGGAATTTCCACGGGTACGGAAAAGCTGTTCTGGACGGGCGAAATGCCACCCTTTCCCGGTATGGGGTATCCGCTTGTTCCTGGGTATGAGGCCGCTGGCGAAGTGGTCGAGGCGGGCAGCAATGCAAACTTCAACGTAGGCGACCGCGTCTTCGTGCCCGGTGCCAATTGTTTCGACGGCGCGTTTGGATTGTTCGGTGGGGCGTCGAGCCTGCTAGTCAGCAACGCAGACCGCGCTACCAAGATTGACCCGATGCTGGGAGCCGAAGGCGCATTGCTTGCCCTTGCTGCCACGGCACGTCACGCCATGGCGGGGCCGCTAAAAGCTGTGCCTGATCTTATCGTTGGTCACGGCGTTTTGGGCCGCTTGCTTGCGCGTCTAACTGTTGCAGCAGGTGCGCCTGCACCGACCGTATGGGAGACAAATCCCGCACGGCGCACAGGTGCCGAAGGGTATGAGGTTGTCCATCCCGATGATGATCCGCGTCACGATTACACGTCCATTTACGACGCCTCTGGCAGTGACGGCATTCTGGGCCAGCTGTTTGGCCGCATCGCGCGCGGTGGCGAGATTGTTCTGGCGGGCTTCTATCCTGCGCCAATCTCCTTTGCCTTCCCGCCCGCATTTATGAAGGAAGCACGTTTCCGGATAGCTGCTGAATGGACGCGCGACGATCTGACCGCCACGCGGGCCTTGGTCGAATCGGGTGCGCTGAGCCTTGGCGGCCTGATCACACACACATCACCGGCAGGTGCCGCGGCTGACGCGTACGAGACAGCGTTTAGCGATGCGGATTGCCTGAAAATGATCCTCGACTGGAAAGGTCACGCATGACACTTGATATCCCGAATCTCAAAGACGGCGGCACCATTTCAGATTTCGACCAGCGTTTGCGCGACGAAGCAGGCGAAGATCTGGCCGACATCATCCATGACGAGCCGACCTCCAAAACCCAGATCATCGCAATCTACGGCAAGGGCGGCATCGGCAAATCATTCACTTTAGCGAATCTCAGCCACATGATGGCTGAGCAGGGCAAACGCGTCTTGCTGATCGGGTGTGACCCGAAATCGGACACCACCTCACTGTTGTTCGGCGGCAAGGCGTGCCCTACCATTATCGAAACCTCTACCCGCAAAAAGCTGGCGGGGGAGGAAGTCAAAATCGGCGACGTTTGTTTCAAACGCGGCGGTGTTTTCGCGATGGAGCTTGGCGGACCCGAAGTGGGTCGCGGCTGCGGTGGTCGCGGGATCATCCACGGGTTCGAGCTTTTGGAAAAGCTGGGCTTTCACGATTGGGACTTTGACTACGTCCTTCTCGACTTCCTCGGCGATGTGGTTTGCGGCGGCTTTGGCCTGCCCATCGCGCGGGACATGGCGCAGAAGGTGATCCTTGTCGCGTCCAACGATTTGCAATCGCTCTATGTGGCCAATAACGTCTGCTCGGCGGTCGAGTATTTCCGCAAGCTGGGTGGCAACGTCGGTGTCGCGGGGCTTGTGATCAACAAGGATGACGGTTCGGGCGAGGCGGCGGCATTTGCCGAAGCGGTGGATATCCCTGTATTGGCCGCGATCCCGCAAGATGACGACCTGCGCAAGAAATCAGCCAACTACCAGATTGTCGGCACGATGGAGAGCCAGTGGGGTAGCCTGTTTGCTGCTCTTGGTGATGAAGTTGCCGTGGCGCCGCCAGTGCGGCCCACACCGCTGGATCAGGACGGGTTGCTCAACCTCTTTGACGCTTCCGAGACAGGCGGCGATGTGGTGCTGGAGCCTGCCACCGACATGGACATGCGGGGCAAGAACGCCGCGCCGCAAGAGAGCCTCGAGGTGATTTATGACACCGTATAAAGAGGATATCTTTCGCGAGCTGGAGCAGATTATCGCAAAGGCTGCACCAGAGCAGATCGAGCGGTTGCTGGGTGATATTGCGGCTGGCAGGTTTGACCAGACGGCGCAGACGCGCGCGGGCAACAATGACGACCAGACGAATGTGACTGACATCAACCATCGCGCTCATCAGCGCCATGATGAAGTAGCTGTAGAATGCGATGAGCTTTCGGCCACCCCTCGTAAATTGCGCCGTGCTGGATACTCCACATGAGCGACGAGATGAAATATGACGCCGTCGACATGGTCGAGGTCGATACCGGCACCGAGCTTGAGGGCCGCGATGTGCCGCTGAGTCCCGACGGGCTTGGCTGTCATTCCGGCAACGAGATGGAGAAGGCCGCACGATTGGCGGGCAACTCCGAGATGCTCGACAAGTTTGCCGAGGACTATCCCAAAGGTCCGCACGACCAGCCGCAAAGCATGTGCCCTGCCTTCGGCTCGCTCCGTGTAGGGTTGAGGATGAAGCGTGTGTCGACAATTCTGTCGGGCTCTGCCTGCTGTGTTTATGGTCTGACCTTTGTGAGCCACTTCTATGGTGCGCGCCGCTCGGTCGGTTATGTGCCGTTCAATTCAGAATCGCTGGTGACAGGAAAGCTGTTCGAGGACATCCGCGAGGCGGTCCACGAGCAGGCTGACCCCGAGAAGAATGACGCGATTATTGTAACGAACCTCTGTGTGCCGACCGCCTCAGGTGTGCCGCTGCGCCTATTGCCAAAAGAGATCAATGGCGTGCGGATTATCGGCATCGATGTGCCAGGTTTTGGAATCCCGACCCACGCCGAGGCGAAAGATGTGCTGGCCGGTGCGATGCTGAAATATGCGCGCGAAGAGATCAAGGCCGGCCCTGTGCCGATGCCTGCGGCGGGTAAATCCGACCGTCCCACCGTGACCCTTCTGGGGGAGATGTTTCCCGCTGATCCGATGATGATCGGGCAGATGCTGGCCCCGCTTGGCCTTGCTGCTGGTCCTGTCGTCCCGTGCCGTGAGTGGCGCGAGCTTTATGGCGCGCTTGATTGCGGTGCTGTCGCTGCGATCCACCCGTTCTACACCTCTGCTGTGCGCGAGTTTCAGGCTGCGGGCCGTCCGGTTCTCGGATCAGCTCCTGTAGGGCTTGATGGGACGGCTGACTGGCTCAAAGGCATCGGTGATATCTTTGGTCTGAGTGCGGAGAAGGTCTCGGAGGCGCAGAACATGTTCTTGCCTGCGATCAAAGCCGCCTTGGCTTCGACACCGATCAACGGGACAATCACGCTCTCGGGCTATGAAGGCTCCGAGCTGCTGGTCGCGCGTCTGCTGATCGAGAGTGGGGCCAATGTGCCTTATGTCGGGACGGCTTGTGCGAAATCCGAATGGTCGGCCGCAGACGCCGCATGGCTGGAGGCACGCGGTGTCAAAGTGAAATTCCGCGCATCCCTCGAGGATGATTGCGGTGCGTTGGAAGCGATCCAGCCTGATCTGGCCATCGGCACAACGCCTGTTGTGCAAAAAGGCAAAGAGCTGGGGATACCGTCCCTCTACTTCACTAACCTGATTTCTGCGCGCCCTCTGATGGGCGTGGCTGGTGCCGGATCGTTGCAGGAGGTCGTCAACGCGGCCATGGGCAACAAGGCGCGCATGGGCAAGATGAAAGAGTTCTTCGAGGGCGTGGGCGAGGGTGATACCGCTGGCGTTTGGGAAGGCTCCCCGAATGTGAAGCCTGAGTTCCGTGCGCTTAATGCGAAAAAACTGGAACGTGCTGCGAAAGCTGCCAAAGCGGCGGAGATGATCTGATGCTTGTGCAAGATCACGACAGAGCGGGCGGATATTGGGGCGCAGTCTATGCATTTTGCGCCGTCAAAGGTCTGCAATGTGTGATTGACGGGCCTGTGGGTTGTGAGAACCTGCCCGTGACTTCCGTGCTGCATTATACCGACGCGCTGCCGCCCCATGAACTACCTATTGTGGTGACGGGCTTGGGCGAAGGCGAGATGGGTGCGGGAACCGAGGACGCGATGAAGCGGGCTTGGGGGACGCTTGATCCTGCGCTGCCTGCGGTTGTTGTGACGGGTTCGATTGCCGAGATGATCGGGGGCGGTGTGACCCCTGCGGGCACGAATATCCAGCGCTTCCTTCCGCGCACCATTGATGAGGATCAGTGGGAAGCGGCTGACCGCGCGATGACGTGGATTTTCACCGAATTTGGCATGACCAAGGGCCGCATGCCCAAAGAGGTCAAGCGCGAGGAGGGGGCTGCCCCCCGCGTCAATATCCTCGGGCCGATGTATGGCACGTTCAACATGCCTTCCGATCTGGCAGAGATACGTCGCTTGGTCGAGGGGATCGGTGCCGAGATCAATATGGTGATGCCGCTCGGCTCTCATGTTGGCGAGATGCGGAACCTTGTGAATTCGGATGTGAACATCACCATGTACCGCGAGTGTGGCCGCGGTCTTTGTGAAGTTCTAGGCAAGCCCTATTTGCAGGCGCCTGTTGGTATCGACTCCACAACGAAGTTCCTGCGCAAGCTCGGTGAGCTGACGGGTCTCGACCCCGAGCCGTTCATTGAACGGGAGAAGCATTCGACGATCAAACCTGTTTGGGATTTGTGGCGCTCTGTCACGCAGGATTTCTTTGCCACGGCCTCTTTCGGGATTGTAGCAAACGAGACCTACGCGCGCGGTATTCGCGGATTTCTCGAGGATGATCTTGGGCTGCCTTGTGCCTTTGCGGTTGCCCGCACGCGGGGCAAGAAAACCAACAACGACGAAGTGCGCCATCTGGTGCACACCAAGCGGCCACTCATCGTGCTGGGGAGCATCAACGAGAAGATGTATCTCGCCGAGATGAAAAGCGGCTTTGGCCCTGCGCCGACGTTCATTCCCGCCAGCTTTCCGGGCGCTGCGATCCGCCGTGCCACGGGGACGCCCTTCATGGGCTATGCTGGTGCTACCTATTTGTTGCAAGAGGTCTGTAATGGCCTGTTTGACGCGCTGTTTCATATCCTGCCTTTGGGCAGTGAGATGGACCAAGCCGATGCAACGCCCACGCCTTTGCGCCGTGACTTCCCTTGGGATGCCGACGCACAGACCCGCCTCGATGAAATCGTGGCACAACATCCGATCCTGACCCGCATTTCGGCGGCCAAAACCCTGCGCGACGAAGCTGAAAAGCGCGCGCTGGATGAGGGCGCAGAACGGGTGGTTCTGGAAACGGTGAACGGTCTTCAACCCAATAAGGGAGAACCAAAATGACTGATTTTACCAATGACACAAGCATGCCGCGCAAGCGCAGTACGACCGCCAGCCAGCGGGAATACTATGCCTATTTCGCGATCATTTTTGTGGCCACGCTGCCTTTGGCGATCCTGACATGGACCCTGTCGGCAGCACGGCAAATGGCAATGCCCGCACACGGGCCTGTGAAAGCGGCATGGAGCCAAGCACAGATTATTACGCCACGGATCTTCTCGGCTTAAGCCACCGAAGAGATCCAACGACCAGAGTTTTTGCTTCTGAGGGACCAGGGCATCGAGATATTCGCTATTCCGCTGGAATGGTGGATTAGAGCAGGGGACGACCCCCTGTTGTGACCCGGCCGCGGGGGATGCGCGGCGCCCGACCTATTTTTTCTAGGAGAAAAAACATGGCTGACAGAAACGACCTGTCCTTCACAGGTTTGACGGATGAGCAAGCTCAAGAGCTGCATTCCGTTTACATGAGCGGCTTCATGATCTTCACGATCGTGGCATGCGTTGCTCACTTGCTGACTTACTTCAAACTACCTTGGTTCGCCTGGTAATCGAGAGGAATAAATAACATGGCACAGTTTTACAAAATCTGGCTCATCTTCGACCCGCGTCGCGTTTTCGTGGCACAGGGTGTGTTCCTCTTTTTGCTCGCAGCGATGATTCACCTCGTCCTGCTCAGCAATCCGGAGACCAACTGGTTCAACCGCGCCTTCGGTGGCGCTGAAGCCGGCGAATAAGCCCAATTGCACGAAATCGCTGTGGGCGGCGCGGTATATGCTCCGCCGCCCACGGCAAACCCGTACAAATTTTCAATGCGCACGACTGCCCCACTCGACGGGGTTGGGGCGCTAAAGGAGACAGAAGATGGCAATGCTCAGCTTCGAAAGAAAATACCGCGTCCGAGGTGGGACGCTGGTGGGCGGAGATCTGTTCGACTTCTGGGTAGGCCCATTTTATGTCGGCTTTTTTGGCGTCACGACATTTTTCTTCGCCGCACTCGGAACAATACTGATTTTCTACGGGGCGTCCCTCGGGGATACCTGGAACCCTTGGCTCATCTCGATCGAGCCACCTGAACTCGAGATTGGCCTTGGTGTTGCACCGCTGGCCGAAGGCGGGCTTTGGCAGGTTATTACGATCTGTGCGACCTTCGCCTTTATCTCATGGGCGCTGCGCGAGGTAGAGATCTGCCGCAAGCTCGGCATGGGGTATCACGTACCTGTAGCGTTCGGTGTCGCGATCTTTGCCTACGTTACGTTGGTGATCATTCGTCCGCTGCTGATGGGCGCATGGGGTCATGGCTTTCCCTACGGGATTTTCAGCCACCTCGATTGGGTCAACAACGTCGGCTACGCTTACGGCAACTTCCACTACAACCCTGCGCATATGGTGGCGATCACGTTCTTCTTCACCACGACACTCGCGCTCGCGCTGCACGGCTCGCTGGTGCTGTCCGCGGTCAACCCCGGCAAGGGCAAGACCATCGGTACGCCAGACCATGAAGACACTTATTTCCGTGATCTGATCGGCTATTCGATCGGACCTTTGGGGATTCACCGTCTCGGCCTGTTGTTGGCACTGAACGCCGGTTTCTGGAGCGCCATCTGTATCGTCATCTCCGGCACCATCTGGTTCGACCAGTGGAGCGCATGGTGGGACTGGTATGCATTATTGCCCTGGTGGGCGGATCTGTAAGGAGGACATGAAAAATGGCTGAATATCAAAATATCTTCACCCAGGTTCAGGTCCAGGGACCGCCTGAAATGGGAGTGGACCCTTCGGGAGCACTCTCGGCCGAACGCACCAACGGGACATCCTTTAGCAAGCTTGCAGGTCTTTTCGGGAACGCACAGTTGGGGCCAATCTATCTGGGCACCTTCGGTCTGATCTCGCTCGTGACCGGCTTTGCATGGTTCTTCATGGTGGGTTTGTCGTTCTGGGATCAGGTCGACTACTCCCCTGCGTTGTTCCTGCGCGAGCTGTTCTGGCTGTCGCTCGAGCCACCCTCGGCTGAATACGGTCTCAGTATCCCGCCAATGGCAGAGGGGGGATACTTCCTGCTTGCCTCATTCTTCCTGCTGATCAGCGTGCTGACATGGTGGGTTCGCACCTACCTGCGCGCCGAAGAGTTGGGCATGGGCAAACATGTTGCATGGGCTTTCGCCTCTGCCATCTGGTTGTTCCTCGTGTTGGGTCTGTTCCGTCCGATCCTGATGGGATCATGGTCCGAGGCTGTGCCATACGGCATCTTCTCACACCTTGACTGGACCAACCTCTTCTCGCTGACCTACGGCAACCTCTTCTACAACCCGTTCCATGCGCTCAGCATTGTGTTCCTTTATGGATCAGCCCTGCTCTTCGCGATGCACGGTGCCACGATCCTCGCAGTGAGCCGTTTCGGCGGCGAGCGTGAGATCGAACAGATCGTGGACCGCGGGACAGCCTCGGAACGTGCCGCTCTCTTCTGGCGCTGGACCATGGGTTTTAACGCGACGATGGAAGGTATTCACCGCTGGGCTTGGTGGTTTGCAGTTCTCACGACCCTCACGGGTGGTATCGGAATTCTGCTGACCGGCACGGTTGTCGACAACTGGTTCGTCTGGGCCCAAGAGCACGGCTATGCGCCGCTTGATTAAGGAGACATGAAAATGAGTGATAATCACGACTATCTGAAAACCTCCGACACCACCTTCCGCCTGCGCGCCGACGTTCTTGCGCTGATGCTGAAGGGGGCAGGCTATGCCGCAGTCTTTTGTATCGTCATCGGGGTTTTTCTGGCCGCAACCATCTGGATCGGTACGCTTCTGCCACCTGAATCCAAGGAAGCGCCAGATCCATCTCTGGGTGCGATCGAGATAACCCAGACCACCGCACAGGTCTGAAGAAACGGGTGCAGGGCGTATTGATTTGGCGCCCCGCACCACACAAGATCGGATAACTCTGTCCCTAGGGTTGTCTGGTACTGTCAGGGGCCTCGACCCCCTGACGCCTCCTGTTGGCTACGGGAGACAGAGGGTGAACCGCCTCGGCGCATGTCACCCTCTGTTCCCCGGCCAACAGGTAACCAAGCCGAAAAGCTCGAGAGATACTTTAGTCGAGAAAAGGAGACCGCCATGCGCAGTCCCACCGAAGCTTGCCAGACACCGCACCTTGACCGTGTGAATGCCCCCTCCGATATCAAATCGCTCACCGATGCCGAGCTTTCATTGCTGGCAGATGAAGTGCGCGAAGAAGTCATCGCGAGCGTTGCCACCACGGGCGGGCATCTGGGGTCGTCGCTGGGTGTGGTCGAGCTGACCGTGGCACTGCATGCCGTGTTCGACACACCAAGGGACAAGTTGATCTGGGACGTGGGGCACCAATGCTATCCGCATAAGATCCTCACAGGCCGCCGTGACAAGATGCACACGCTGCGGCAGGAGGGCGGTCTGTCCGGCTTTACCAAACGCTCCGAAAGCGAGTTCGATCCCTTCGGTGCGGCGCATTCGTCAACCTCCATCTCGGCCGCGCTCGGGTTTACTATCGCGCGCGACATGGGTGAGGCTGTGGGCGATGCGATTGCGGTGATCGGCGATGGCTCGATCAGCGCTGGCATGGCCTATGAGGCGATGAACAACGCGGGCGCCATGGGCCGCCGCATGTTTGTGATCCTGAATGATAACGAGATGAGCATTGCGCCACCTGTGGGGGCCATGTCGAATTACATGTCTGGTCTCTCGGGTCTCAAAGACATCGCAAGCGGGATCGAGGCCGCGTTACCTGGCCCGATCCGTGATCATGCGCGGCGTGCGCGGCAACTGGTCACTGGCGCGCATGAAGAGCAAAGCACTCTGTTCGAGAACCTTGGCTTCCAGTACATCGGGCCGATTGATGGCCATGACATGGGCCAATTGCTCAGCGTTCTACGCGCCGCCCGTACCCGCGCGACGGGTCCTGTGCTGATCCATTGCTGCACCACAAAAGGTAAAGGCTACGCTCCCGCCGAAGCGTCACACGACAGCTATCACGGGGTGAGCAAGTTTGATCCTGCCACGGGCATTCAGGCCAAATCCAAACCTAACGCACCTTCCTACACCCAGATATTCGGCGAGGCCTTGGCAGATGAGGCGCGGCGGGACCCCAAAATTGTTGGCATTACTGCGGCCATGCCCGGCGGTACGGGCCTTGATATTTTTGCCAAAGCGCATCCCAATCGCATGTTTGACGTGGGCATCGCGGAGCAACATGGTGTTACCTTTGCGGCAGGCGTTGCGGCGGGTGGGCTGAAGCCCTTTGTCGCGATCTATTCCAGCTTCCTGCAACGCGGATACGATCAGATTGTGCATGACGTTGCGTTGCAAAATCTGCCTGTGCGTTTCGCGATTGACCGTGCGGGGCTGGTGGGGGCCGATGGTGCCACTCACGCCGGCGCATTTGACATCGGATACCTCGCGGCGCTTCCGAACATGGTTGTGATGGCAGCCTCGGACGAGGCGGAGCTGGTCCATATGGTCGCCACGGCCGCAGCCTATGACAAAGGGCCAATTGCCTTTCGCTATCCACGGGGCGAGGGGGAAGGCGTGATGCTGCCCGAGAAGGGTATCCCGCTCGAGATTGGTAAAGGCATCGTCGTGCGCCAAGGCTTTGATGTGGCAATCCTGTCCTTTGGCGCCCATCTGGGCGAGAGCCAACGCGCCGCCGATCTGATCGAGGCGCAGGGGTTGACCGTCACCGTCGCCGATGCGCGCTTTGCCAAGCCTCTGGACAAGCACCTGATCGACGGTCTGGCGCGCAAGCACAGCGTTCTGATTACGGTAGAGCAGGGGGCCGAGGGTGGATTCGGTGCGATGGTCCTGCACCATCTGGCGAATGCGGGCTGGCTGGAGAAATCACTGGCCGTGCGCACGATCACCTTGCCGGATCGCTTCATAGATCAAGCCTCACCCGATGCGATGTATGCGGATGCGGGTATGACGGCGGGTGATATTGCTGCAACTGCCTTGCAGGCTGCACAGGTGCAGCGGGTCAAGGTTACGGATATTAGATGATCAAATACATCTACCCTGACGGCACACACTGCTACCGCCCGCTTCATACGGTGGAGGCGGTCTATACTGATGAGGAAGGAAAGCTGGTGTCGCGCGCGCAAGCTGCGGATAAATCCGGCCCATACACGTTCGAGATCAAGGGTTTCGAGATTTTAGAGGCCGGCGTCTTCTACGACTGATCACCAAAGATCAGCGCGCTATGCTCGGCCATGTAGATGCGCAACCACGGTGTGAAGACCTCGGGCGTTGCCGCCAGCTCTTCGCGCAAGGAAGATGTATGGACCCAGCGTGTATCCATCACCTCGTCGGAATTGAGCGCGAGAGGTAGATCTTGCGTAGCCTCGACAACAAACACCTCGACCAGCTCATGTTCAGTCAGACCGCCGCCCACATCTGCGCGGTATTCGACCTGGCCGCGATACTGTGCCTGAACATCGGTAATCCCTAGCTCTTCTTCCAAACGGCGGGAAACACAAACCGCGTCGGGCTCGTCCCACTCGGGATGGGTGCAACAGGTGTTCGCCCACAGACCAGGCGTGTGATATTTCCCAAGCGCGCGGCGCTGGATCAGCATCATGTCCCCTGCCATCACAAAGACCGACACGGCCTTGTGCCGCAGCCCCCGCAGATGTGCATCGAGCTTTTCAACAGGCTGTAGCATGCCGTCGACCCAAGCAGGGATCATGATATCGGTCATCGTCTCTCCGTCGCGCATGGGCCTACACCTTTGTCTCTGACACAAGCCCTGTCAGATGCGCGATGTTCTTAATCCCGATTTTAAGATGTGCCAAGGGCCGTGCGGCGACGAGTTTCTTGTTCATGTACGCCTCGAACGTCAGCTTTTGTACGTCAACATCATGGCAGAGCGAGACAAAGCGCTCGCGACGCATGTCGGATTGGTAATAGGCGTTTTGCATGGCACCCAGAACTTTGAACACCTGTCCATGCTCGCCCATGAACATCTTGCGGCTCAGTTTCAGATCAGACGCCATCCCTGTGCGCAAACGGCGCGCGGTAGCAAGGGCGGCAGAGGTGCCGCAGGCCATCGCGTAATATATGCCTTCGCCAGAGGAGGGAGCCACAACGCCCGCAGCGTCGCCCGCAAGCAGCACGTCATTGCCGTTGTCCCAACGGTCCAGCGGTTTGAGCGGGATCGGCGCACCCTCGCGGCGAATGGTTTTGCAACCCGTCAGGCCAGCCGTCTCTCGCAGATCGGCAGTGGCTTTCTTAAGGTCCACGCCGTCGATGCAGGTGCCCATACCAACGCTGGCAGATTTGCCATGCGGGAAAATCCAACCGTAGAAATCGGGGCTGATCTTGCCGTCATAGATCACGTCACAGCGTTTGGGATCGTAGGCATCGGTGCCCCCTTCGGGCGCCTCGATAATCTCGTGATAGGCGATCACGTAGGGGATTTTATCGCCGCCTTTTACCTCGGCTTTGGCCACGTTCGAGCGTGCACCATCAGCCCCGATCACCATGCGACAGGTCATGGCACGGGTCTCACCGCTTTCCTTATGGCGATAGTGGACGTGCGTGCCTTCATCGTCGCGGGTGATTTTGGTGTAGGTGCCTGTGACACGCAGCGCGCCCGCATCAACGGCCCGCACGCGCAGGAATTCGTCGAAATGTTCACGGTCGACCATGCCCACATATCCGTTCTCGATCGGGATATCGACGTGACGCTGGGTGGGGGAGATCATGCGCGCGGTCTTAATCTTGGCGACGATCTGGCTTTCAGGAATTTCGTAATCCTCGATCATGCGTGGCGGGACAGCACCGCCGCAGGGTTTGATGCGGCCATCACGGTCGAGCAGCGCCACGCTATATCCGCGCTTGGCCAGATCGGCGGCAGCAGTCGCCCCGCAAGGGCCGCCGCCGACGACAACAACGTCAAATTTCTGGGCTGATGTAGTCATATCAAGCATTGGTTATTCTCCGGGTACAAGCGCGGGGGAGCCTCGCGCGGTGGTGCGGTCAAGGATGCGCAGGGCCATCACGGCCGCTGCGACGAACAGGGCCGCCTCGAATGTGAAAACTGCGCCAAAGGCGGCGCCATCGGGAAGGGTAATGCGCAAGAGATCAACGGCGGCGGCACCCGTGAGGCCGCCAAAGCCAGCGGCAATCGCTTGGGCCGCACCCCAAAGCCCCATACGCGTGCCTTCGCGGCGCGTCCGACCGTCAGAGGCCAGCGCCATCATGGAGCCGATGGCCGCCACCGCGAACATACCGTTGAAAAAACCGAGCAGAGTGACGAGCGGCATGAGTGATGCAAAGGCGACGCCCGTGCCGTTGAGCGCGATCAGGCCGAGGACCGCCGCAGAGCCGAGACATCCTGCTGTAACCCACAGGCGTAGGCTGCCCTTCTTGAGGCCCGTTGCCATGATGCCGACAGTCAGCATGCCGATAAAGACACCGCCATTTTGCGCCCCGCTGAGCTGCGTTGACTGGCCGGGGGTGAAGTTGAACACAAGCCCTGCATAGGGCTCGAGGATGAGTTCCTGCATGAAGTAGGCGTTCATCGACAGAAACACGAAGAGGGTGAAATTGCGCGCACGCGGCTCGCCCCAGATTTCGCGCAGACCTTCCATGAAGGGGGTAGGCGGCTCTTGTGCGGTGACGATCAGGCCCTGCTCGATCCGCCCTGTGGCGAGGAGGGTCAGCAGCATGGCGGCGGTTATGACCACGGCAACGACGCTCATCAAGCGCGCGGGGGAGTAGGGGTCAAGGAAGCTGCCTGCAAGGCCAGCAGTCAGGGCGATGCCAAAGATCATCATTAGCCACGTGATTGTTGCGGCAGCCGCGCGGCGGTGCGGGGCTGTTGTCGTTGCGAGCAGGGCCAGCAATGAGGTGCCCGAGGCACCAACCCCAAGACCGATCGCAGCATATGCGACGAGAGACAGAGTAAGCGCGAGCGCATAAGACGCGGCAAAGAGCGTCACAGCATAGGCCGCCAGCAACCCACCAAGTGCTAGCACAGCCATCCCGCCAATGATCCATTGTGTGCGGTTGCCGCCCTTGTCCGAGATAAAACCCCACTTGGGCCGTGTCATCTGGATACCGTAGTGCAAGCCAACCAGCGCACCGGGCAGGACGGCTGGTAGGGCAAACTCCACCACCATCAGACGGTTAAGCGTTGACGTCGTCAGCACAACAATCGCGCCCAGTGCCATCTGCACCAGCCCGAGGCGGACGATCTGGAACCATGTCAAATGCATCTTACAGACCCCGCAGCGCAAAGGCGGCGATCATCATGCCGCTGATATAGAAGAGGATGCCCATGCCTTGATACCACGGGGTCTTGCCCTCTGGATCGCGCAGCAGGACGCGCATCGCAGCCAGTTGCACGGCCAACATCGCGGCCACGCCAAGAGCGTGCAGCGGCTTGTCCCACCAGACAAGTAGGCCGACAACAGCCGCTTGCGGCACAGCCATGATGATGCAGGCCATTCGGGCCGCACGGTCAGGGCCAAGGGTAACGGGGAGCGAGCGCAGACCCATCTGGCGGTCGCCCTCGATGGCTTTGAAATCATTCAGGGTCATAATGCCGTGCGCGCCGAGGCCATACAAAACGGCGATGACCAAAATCTGTATCGAAGGTGCCCCGGCCGAGAGCACTGCGGCACCTGTCACCCACGGCAAGGTTTCATAGGCCAGACCACACAGCCCCGGACCCCACCATCCCGAGCGTTTCGCGCGGATCGGCTCGGCGGAATAAGCCCACGCTGCTGCCACGCCAAGGATCGTCGCACCAAAGCCGAACGGTCCAAGCTGGTAGCCGACAAAGAGAGAAAGCACAGTCATCGCCAGCGCGATCCACAGCCCCCAGCGGCCTGGAATGCGGCCCGACGGGATCGGGCGGTCAGGCTCATTGATCGCGTCAACGTGGCGGTCACACCAGTCATTGGCGGCTTGGGACATACCGCAGACAATCGGTCCTGCCAAAATCACGCCAAGCAGCACCAGCACCCATTGCCCTGCAGGAGAGGCGCCCGAAGACACGGCGCCGCACAGATAAGCCCACATGGGGGGGAACCAAGTAATCGGCTTGATCAGCTGCAACGCGGCAGCAGGCTCCGGCAAGCGGCGCAAGGTAGGGGAGGTGGCTAGACTCATGGTGTCAGAATAGTCTGACAGATTGATATCAGGCAAGTGTAAACTTGGATTGACACATATGGTATTGGTGGGCGCAAATTGACGCGGTCTTGCTCATGCCGCGCCTGTGTCTTGGACTCGGCTAATTTCTATGCATAGATTTGCTTTCAGACCTTTACCTAAGCTTGAACAGTCCTAGGTCATATGTCGAAGTATAGGAGAATAAGAATGAAACTACTCTCAGTAACAGCACTTGGCATGGCACTCATGTCCGCACCCGCATTCGCAGACGGCCACGCCACCGGCGACGCTGGCGCGGGTGAAACAGTTTTCAACAAGTGCAAAGCTTGTCACATGATCCAGGATGCAGATGGCAATGACATCGTAAAAGGCGGCCGCACAGGTCCTAACCTTTACGGTCTGCTGGGTCGCACTCTAGGCACCGCTGATTTCAAATATGGCAAATCCATCGTTGAAGCAGGCGAAAGCGGCATTGAGTGGAACGAAGAAGAGTTCGTAAAATACGTGGCAGACCCGAAGAAGTATCTGGCCGAAGTCAACGATGACAAGCGTGCGCGCTCTAAAATGGCGTTCAAGCTGAAAGACGCGGAAGATGCGGCGAACGTTTGGGCCTACATCGTATCCGTAGGGCCAGCCCCTGAAGCGGAAGCAGCCACCGACAGCTGATCCCGACGCGAACGACGATCAATAATGGCGGTCCCCAAAGGGCCGCCATTTCTTTTTAAAGACTAGCTCGAAGGGTTAGCTGACATTTGCGCGTGCGACGGTCTGATCCCAAGTGCTACGCGCTTGCGCCAGCGCGTCGTCCATGCTGGACGGTAGAATATCAATGCCCATAGCCTCGACCTCTTTGCGTGAAGTCTCGAGAATCGCACCGCCAACCATCAAGGAAGCCTCTGGAACGCTGATGCGCAGTGCGACAATCAGGCGCGCCAATCTGGGCAATGAATACTCACCACCCGCCGACAGGCCGATGAGCGCCACTCCGGATAGTGCAGAATATTGCACCAATTCGTCATGCTCGAGACCGCGTTTGAGCACGATATCCCAGCCTGCCTTGCGAAAAACATCTGTGGCCATGCTCACACCGAGCTGGTGATTCTCGCCTGGAACGGCTGTGAAGAATGCGGTTGGCTGGTCAGGCGAAAGCACCGTCGGGCGGAACAAGGGTTTCAGCCCCCGCATAACCGCATAGATGTGACCCGTTGCAATGGTAACATCGGTAAAGCCGATCCTGTCCTCTTCCCACCACACACCAAGAGTGCGCGCTGCCGCGGCGAGATAGGCGAGGTACACCGTTTCAACAGAGGCCCCCTGAGCACGAACACGTGCGATAAACGCTATGCCTGCTTCGGCCCCGGGCTCCAAAAGCGCTTCGGTGAGCGCATCGATCTTGGCATCGGACGGAAAACTGACCGAGGATATCTGCGCGGCAGGATGGTCAGACAAACGTCTGATGACCTCACGGGCAAGTCCTGCAAACGCTTCATCAGGCAGCTTTTCTTTTAGTGTCCCTATTTCTGCAATTGCACGCTTGTACAAATCATCATGAAATAAGGACGGATCGAGTCCCCGATCAGTCATGTCTGTCTCCCTAGTGTGGTATGGCGAATACCAGCCCTAAAAGGATATCTTGCATACCAATGCATGCAAGCTTTTCTGACTTCATTGCATTAAACTGCGCATTCAATATCTGGGTGAAATCTCGGATAATCCTGATTATGTTAAATTATACCATTGCCGGATAGCGTAGATACAGAGAAACAAATTACTGGAAATTTCTGAAACAAGGCTTTAGAAAAAGAAGTGAATGTTAGCGCTAACTTTTAGCCTCTCAGCATCGTGGAGTTCCTGAATGACACTTAATCCAATTGTAGACCGCGTGACGCAGCGCATCGTTGAACGCAGCAAGCCGACACGTACAGCGTATCTGGAACGTATGGCAGCGGCGAAATCCAGCGGTCCTGCGCGTGCGCATTTGTCATGTAGCGGACAGGCCCACGCCTACGCCGCGTCCGGTGTGGATAAGGACGGGCTGGCCACAAGCAGTGCTGGAAACCTCGGGATCATCACCGCCTACAATGACATGCTGTCGGCCCACCAACCCTTTGACCGCTACCCCGATGTCATCCGCGAGGCCGTGCGCGCGATTGGCGGCACCGCTCAGGTCGCGGGCGGTGTTCCTGCAATGTGTGACGGCGTGACACAAGGCGAGGCTGGCATGGAGCTGAGCCTGTTCTCGCGCGATGTGATTGCATTGTCCGCCTCTGTAGCGCTCAGCCACAATACATTCGATGCGGCGGTCTTTCTGGGGGTCTGCGATAAAATCGTACCGGGACTGATCATTGCCGCGCAAACATTCGGGCACCTGCCCGCTGTTTTCTTGCCTGCCGGCCCCATGGTCAGCGGTCTGTCCAACGATGAAAAAGCCAAAGTGCGCCAGCAGTTTGCGGCGGGCGAAGTGGACCGTGCAGCGCTCATGGCGGCAGAGATGGCAGCCTATCATGGCCCGGGCACCTGTACCTTCTACGGAACGGCCAACACCAACCAGATGCTGATGGAGTTTATGGGTCTGCACCTGCCCGCCGCCAGCTTTGTCACACCGAACACGCCTTTGCGCGATGCCCTCACGATCAAAGGCGCACAACAGGCGCTGACGCTGAGTGCGCTTGGCGATGACTATACCCCCGTCTGCGATATTCTGGACGAGGCCGCGTTTGTGAACGGGATTGTCGGGCTGAATGCGACGGGCGGCTCTACCAACCTGCTGATCCATCTCATCGCCATGGCGCGCGCGGGCGGGATCATTCTGGACTGGCAGGATTTCTCGGAACTCTCCGAGGTCACTCCTCTGCTGGCGCGGGTCTATCCAAACGGGCTGGCTGATGTGAACCATTTCCATGCCGCTGGCGGCCTTGGCTATATGATCGGTGAATTGCTGGAGAATGGCCTACTGCACCCGGATACCAAGACGGTCGCGGGCGTGGGCTTGGACCGTTATACTCAGGAGCCACAGCTGATCGACGAGACGCTCGAATGGCGCGAGGGTGCAGGCAAAAGCCTGAACGACAAGATCCTGCGCCCTGTCGCAGATCCTTTCCAGCCGACCGGTGGTCTGTCACGCCTTACAGGTTCACTTGGCACAGGAGTGATGAAAATCTCTGCCGTGGCACCAGAGCACCGCATCGTTGAGGCGCCCGTTCGGGTCTTCAGCACCCAAGAGGACGTGAAAGCCGCGTTCAAAGCGGGTGAGTTGACGGGCGATCTGATCATCGTGGTGCGGTTCCAAGGACCAAAGGCCAATGGAATGCCAGAACTGCACAGCCTCACGCCGCTGCTGTCGATCATGCAAGGGCGTGGGCAAAAGGTAGCGCTGGTCACCGATGGCCGCATGTCGGGCGCCTCTGGTAAAGTGCCTGCTGCGATCCATGTCTGCCCAGAAGCGGTCGACGGTGGCGCGATTGCTTATCTGCAAGATGGGGATATCCTGCGCGTGGATGCCGTCGAAGGTGTCTTGGACATCCTCACTGAGGGTGTGCTCGACCGTACAGCAGCCACTGCCGACCTGAGCGCCAACAATTTCGGCACCGGCCGCGAGCTGTTTGCGAACTTCCGCCAAAATGTCGGTGCAGCCGACACGGGCGCCAGCATCTTTGGAGTATAACGCATGACCCTGACAGCAAAAGAGGCCAGCAAGCACACCCGCGAGATTTGCAGCCTTGCGCCCATCGTGCCGGTTCTCGTGGTTCACAATCCCGCCGATGCAACAGGGCTTGCCGAAGCACTGGTCGCAGGCGGCCTGCCTGCGTTGGAAATAACCCTGCGCACCCCTGCATCACTGGAGGCAATTCGCCTCATGTCCCAAGTAAGCGGCGGGCATGTAGGCGCTGGCACGCTGATCACCCCCGAGGACGTTCGCGCCGCCAAGGCAGCGGGCGCCAGCTTCGGCGTCTCCCCCGGAGCGACAGATGAATTGATCGCCGCCTGTGAGGAAGAAGACCTGCCCCTCCTGCCAGGTGCGGCTACTGCAACGGAGGCTATGCGCCTGCTCGCGCGCGGCTATGACATGCTCAAATTCTTTCCTGCCGAAGCCTCTGGCGGTGCGCCCGCGCTTAAATCGATTGGTGGGCCTTTGCCCCAGATCACATTCTGTCCGACAGGCGGGGTCAGCCCGACCAATGCCGCGAGCTATCTTGCCCTCGACAATGTGCTATGTGCAGGCGGTAGCTGGGTTGCGCCAGACAATCTGGTCCAAGAACAGAAATGGGATGAAATCGAAGCACTGGCAAAAGCGGCGTCACAAATCGGATAGGCCTGCGAAGGTCAGTCGCCGCTGCCCGATTTCAAAAGCCCGTATTTGCGCAGCTTCACATATAGAGACTGACGCGACAGACCGAGCATCTCGGCTGCTGCTACACGGTTGTTCGAGGTAAGCTCGACCGCCGTTTCGATACACATTTTCTCGACCACATCGGTGGTCTTGGCCACAATCTCGCGCAGGGACTGGCTGCCGATCAGCTCGATCACCGATTGCATGTCCACTTCGCCCAATTGTTGCGTTTCGCTGCGCGCCGTATCCGCACGGCTGATGTCACGCAGGATCAGCGCGAACACAGGCTCCGCGCCCGTCTGCACATGCGTTGTCGACACCTCGACCGCACGCTCTGCACCAAACTCACCTGTGACACGGGTGGTATAGGCACGCATGATGCCACTGCGCGCGGCGTTTTCCAGCATCACGTTCAGGTCAACATTGCCACGGCCGAGGAAATCCACAATCGAGCGTCCTTTGAGCGCCTGGCCGTGAGTAACGTCCGCCAGATTCATAAACGCTTCATTCGCGCTGAGGATAACACCGTTTGAATCCGCAAACACAATCGCATCCGCGCCACGCTCGTAGAGACCTGTCAGATTGGTTTGCAAGCTATCGGATTTGAGCGTCTCGGAAACCATTGGCGTGATGCGGCACAACATCGCCTGATTGCTACCCGTTCGAAACAGCACAGGCTTCAGCGTTACAATTCGCGCTGGCGACTGGGCCTTCAAGGTCACTTGGGTACTGGCGTTCTCGTTGGCCAATCCAACAAGCCGCTCCATCAAACTGTCTTTACCGCCAAGCCCCAGCACCTGATGAAGCGATGCACCCGCCAGATCACCGCCTTGTTTGCCAAGCAGGACGCGGGCGGCAGGGTTGCAGTCTTTCACAATGCCCTTGGGCAGCGAGACAAACACCATTGCATCATCAATAGACGCCATCAACACGCGGAACTGCATGTCGTGCTCGCGCCGTGCTTCATAATCCTTCTCGAGCGTGAGCTGCGCTGCGACCAGCTGTTGCTGCATCTCGGCAATGGCGCGCAGATCGCGCCCCATCAGCAGGATCTTTCCACTCTCCGCAAGTGCATGAAAACTATAACGCACAGGGAAGGCTGGCATCCCGTTGTCGTCTTTGTGGTTAAGCTCGATCAAACGGGTGTGCAGCGGTTCGACCAAAAATTCCGCCATCCGTGCGTCAAATTTGGATTTGCTTTCGGTGGTGAGCGTGTCGCGAAAGGACTGCCCCTCAAATCGCGCAACAGCATCTTTCGGTCGGAACGCGGGATTTGCAAATACACCCTGCACAACACCTTTAGGAGACAGAACCACACCAAGATCTGCCACACGCGAGATAATATCGGTGAATATCTCCGGCGCTATGAGTGGCACAAGCCCGCTCGTCCAGGTATCAACTGCGGTGGTCATTACGTCTCAACTCTTTGTGCACAATAACTCAGTGCGGTTTGCCAGTCATTTGTGGCGTAGTCAGCCCCGATAACGGTGCAAAGGTCACAGCCCCGCTCAAGCACGTTTCCGCCAACAAGTACAGGCGCCCAAGGATTTCCCTCGCGGACCTTCTTTACGACCAAGCTCAGGAAATCAAGCCGCTCCCAAAGTGACGCAGACAACATAACACCCATTGTTGCAGGTGAGCTTACAAATTGGGCTATCTCATCCAGCTTCAGATCGCTGCCCAGATGCACGTCGTATCCTGCACGGCGCATCTGCCCCGCCAGAATGCTCGCCCCGAGCGAGTGCTGCACGCCACTTGGCACAATAATGCATATCTCGCCCATCGTGCCGAAAGGTGCCCGTTCAGGCGTACACCAACTGGAATCAAGCGTGCGCAGCATTGCGTGCAAATTGGACATGCCCACAATGACTTGGGTAAACTGCATCTCATCCGTCACCCACGCTTCGCCCAGACGGCGTGCAACTACGGGAATATAAAAGTCGGCAATATCGGCGTCTCTGATCCCTGCGCGACGCATAGCCCCCAATAATACCGTAATGTTATTCGGGTTCGGCTGAGTGAGAGCCGCCTGCATCTCATCAAGATAGCGCACCAGCGCGCGCGCGGGCATGTCGGGATAGATCAGCCGCAATTCACTCGACAAGACTGACAACACCTGACGCGCAACACCGCCCACCACTTGGTGGGATACTGCCGGACAGGGTGGCAAGTCTTGAGTCATTAGGCCTCCAGAGGGGCGCCTTACGCAGAAAAAACAGGGTTTCTAGTTAGATCGCGATCTATCGTCTACCCCACCTATATCATTGTCAATTATTATTGACATGCAATTTAGTGCATTGCTTTTTTTCGTTATTTTACAGGAGGTAACGCCTTGAGCAAAAATAGTGGCATCCTTCCCAATGTGTAAATCAAAGTTGACAGTTACCAAATTCAATGTCAGCTTTCTTATACAAATCTAGCCAAAGGACCGATCTATGGGACGCCCCCCACAGTCACGCGCAGGAGCGAAGCCGCTCTATACTGCTGCCCAACGGGCTCGCCGTGACGGCTCCGTCTGGACGCTTGTGCAGGGGATTTTGGCGCCCGTTCAATTCGTGATCTTTCTGGTCTCTCTGGTACTCGTTTTACGCTTCCTTACGACAGGTGAAGGCTACTTTGCCGCTACAATCTCAGTGCTGGCCAAAACCGCCGCACTTTACCTCATCATGATCACGGGTGCGATCTGGGAGAAGGTCGTCTTCGGCCAGTATCTTTTCGCGCCTGGATTCTTCTGGGAGGACGTATTCAGCTTTGTCGTGCTCGCCCTCCATACACTTTATTTGTATGGGCTGATCACCGGATCAATCGCACCACAAACGCTGATGCTGATCACGCTTGCCGCCTACATCACATACGTCGTCAACGCAGGTCAGTTCCTGTGGAAATTGCGCATTGCGCGCCTGCAATCCGAGGTTCCCGCATGACCGATCTGACACCCCCTCCCCCTGCTCTGGGATGCCGCACCTCACCGATTTTGAAACAGCGCGGACAGCGTGAAGTCTTCTGCGGCCTGACGGGCATAATCTGGCTACACCGCAAGATACAGGACGCTTTCTTTCTGGTCGTAGGCTCCCGCACGTGTGCGCACCTTCTGCAATCAGCCGCGGGCGTAATGATTTTTGCCGAGCCGCGATTTGGAACAGCGATTCTCGAAGAATCAGACCTTGCTGGTCTCAACGACGCGCATAAGGAACTCGACCGCGAAGTGGCCCGCCTTCTGTCGCGCCGTCCTGATATCCGCCAGCTCTTCCTCGTGGGCTCCTGCCCCTCCGAAGTGATCAAGCTCGACCTCAGCCGCGCCGCAGAGCGGCTCACCAAAGAATTCGCCCCTAAAGTCCGCGTTCTTGAATACTCCGGCTCGGGCATCGAAACGACTTTCACCCAAGGCGAAGATGCCTGCCTGGCCTCCATGGTGCCCGTGCTGCCCGAGACGGACAAACGCGAGCTACTCGTCGTCGGCGCGCTCCCCGATGTGGTTGAGGACCAGATGATCGGTCTGCTTGCCGCGATGGGGATCGGCCCTGTCCGCGTTCTGCCTGCGCGCAACATCGACGATGAAGTCGGCATCGGCGAGAATACAGTCTACGCCCTGACCCAACCTTTCCTCAGTGACACGCATGCAGCCCTCGAGCGTCGCGGCGCCAAACATATCCAAGCACCTTTCCCCCTTGGCGAAGAAGGCACAACCGCATGGCTTGCTGCCGTGGCCGAGGAATTCGGTGTAGACCGCGCCCTGTTCGACGAAGTGACCGCAGCCCCTCGCCGCCGCGCACGGCAAGCCGTCGCCGCCGCCGCGGAAACCCTCAAGAACAAATCAGTCTTCTTCTTCCCCGACAGCCAGCTCGAAATCCCGCTGGCCCGCTTTCTCGCACGTGAATGCGGCATGACCCCGCTTGAGGTAGGCTCCCCCTACATCCACGACGCGCTCCACGGTCCCGATCTGGATCTGCTGCCCGAAGGCCCGCAGATCTCTGAAGGGCAAGACGTCGATCTACAACTCGACCGTTGCCGCGAAGCCCGCCCCGATCTCACCGTCTGCGGCCTCGGCCTCGCCAACCCGCTGGAAGCCGAAGGCCTCTCTACAAAATGGGCGATCGAGCTGGTCTTCACTCCAGTCCATTTTTACGAGCAAGCAGGCGACCTCGCTGCCCTCTTCGCCCGCCCGCTGCGTCGCAAGGACATTTTGGAGGCCGCCGAATGATCTCCAGCCGCATTCTTTTGGTCATAAATATCCCGGGAGCGCGAGGGCTGGCCCTCGCTCCAACGGCAACAAAAGGTGCAGACATATGAAACTCACTGTCTGGACCTACGAAGGCCCGCCCCATGTGGGCGCCATGCGCGTCGCCACAGGTATGAAAGGCCTGCACTACGTGCTGCACGCCCCCCAAGGCGACACCTACGCCGATCTGTTGTTCACCATGATCGAGCGGCGCGACCACCGCCCGCCTGTCACCTACACCACGTTCCAAGCACGCGATCTGAGCCGCGACACAGGCAGCCTGTTCAAGCAAGCGTGCCAAGAGGCCTATGACCGTTTCAAACCCGAAGCGATCATCGTCGGTGCATCCTGCACCGCCGAGCTTATTCAGGATGACCCCGCAGGTCTGGCCGAGACAATGGGCCTCCCCGTCCCCGTCATCCCGCTCGAGCTGCCAAGCTACCAGCGCAAGGAAAACTTCGGTGCGGATGAAACTTTCCTGCAAATTGTGCGCCATCTGGCGAAGCCGATGGAGAAGACCGCGCGCATCTCCTGCAACATCCTAGGGCCAACAGCGCTGGGATTCCGCCACCGCGATGACGTGCAGGAAATCACAAACCTGCTTTATGAAATGGGGATCGAGGTCAATGTGACGGGTCCGATGGGGTCCACTCCTGCGGATATCGCAAAGATGGGTCAGGCCCAATTCAACGTGCTGCTCTACCCCGAAACAGGCGAGAGTGCGGCGCGGTACTGCGAAAAGACGTTTGGCCAGCCCTATACCAAAGTCGTGCCCATCGGCGTCGGTGCCACCAATGATTTCATCGCTGAAATCCGCGCTCTAACAGGCAGCACTGCCGCTATCGACATGCAAAACTCCCGCCAGACATGGTGGAGCCGTTCGGTCGACAGCACCTATCTTACAGGCAAGCGTGTGTTCATCTTTGGCGACGGCACACATGTCGCCGCAGCCGCACGGTTTGCCCGTGACGAGATGGGGTTCGAAGTGGCTGGTATGGGCTGTTACAACCGTGAATTCGCCCGTCCCATCCGGACATTGGCAAAAGAATACGGCCTCGAGGCACTGATCACCGACGACTACCTCGAAGTCGAAGCCGCCATTGAAGCGCTGCAACCCGAAATGATCCTTGGCACACAGATGGAGCGGCACATCGGTAAGCGCCTGGGCATCCCTTGCGCGGTGATCTCTGCCCCTGTCCACGTGCAGGACTTCCCCGCACGCTACTCGCCCCAAATGGGTTTCGAAGGCGCCAATGTGCTGTTTGACACTTGGGTGCACCCGCTGGTCATGGGGCTGGAAGAGCACCTACTGCACATGTTCCGCGAGGATTTCGAATTCAACGATGCGGCGGGGCCATCGCATCACGGTGGCCATGCACCCGTAGCTACAGGTGCCGAGGCGCAAGCGCCTCGCAGTTTAGAAAGCAAAATGAAGCCCGAGGTCCAGCCCTCTGGTGAGGTAGTCTGGCTGCCACTGGCGGAGAAAGAGCTGAAGAAAATTCCGTTCTTTGTGCGCGGTAAGGCGCGGCGCAACACCGAGGCTTTTGCGGTGGAAAAGGGTCTGGCCGAAATTTCGGTTGATACCCTCTATGATGCAAAGGCACATTATGCGCGATGAGCTAGCCGTTCCGACCTATAACTTTGTGATCATCACACTGGACCGGCACGCCGCCGGACCTGCCGCGCGTGTAGCACCTGCACTGGCGATGGATTTTCCGGGTCTGAACGTCAAAATCCACGCGGCTGCTGAATGGGAGAAGAACCCCGCAGCGCTTCAAGACGCGCTGGATGACATCGCCACAGCCAACATCGTCGTGAACTGTGTTCTGTTCCTTGAAGACCACGTGCGGGCCATTTTGCCTGCACTTAAAGAACGGCGCAATGAATTGGACGCGCTTGTGGGTTTGGTCTCTGATCAGGAGATTACGCAGCTGACGCGGATGGGTGATCTGGACATGTCGCGCCCTGCCTCTGGTGCGATGGGTCTGTTGAAAAAGCTCAAGCCGTCCAAGTCTTCGGGCAAATCAGGCGCAGGCCAGATGAAGATGCTGCGCCGCATTCCCAAAATCCTGAAGCTCATTCCTGGCAAGAGCCAGGACCTGCGTGCCTGGTTTCTGTCCATGCAATACTGGCTGGGCGGCTCTGATACCAACATCGAAAACATGATCCGATTCCTGATCGGGCGATATACTTCCGTGCCTGCGTGGCGTGGCAACCGCGCCGCAGAACCCGTCGATTACCCCGATTGCGGTCTCTATCATCCTGATCTGCCAGATATGCACATCACCACCGATCTGGCCAAGCTACCCATCAAGGGAGACGGCCCCACCATCGGCATCCTGATGCTGCGCAGCTATATCCTGTCCTCGGATACGGCGCACTATGATCACGTCATTCGCACGTTCGAGGCGCGCGGATGCCGCGTGATTGCGGGTTTCGCGGGCGGGCTTGATGGCCGCCCAGCGATGGAAGCCTATCACATGGGCCGCGTTGACGCGCTTGTCTCGCTCACTGGATTCAGCCTCGTGGGCGGGCCTGCTTACAATGATAGCGACGCAGCAGTTGAAGCGCTCAAGGCGATGGATGTGCCCTATCTCAACGCACAGCCGCTTGAGTTTCAGACACTGGCCGAATGGGGAGCTGGCGGTCAGGGGCTGAGCCCGATCGAGACGACGATGCTGATCGCGCTGCCCGAGCTTGATGGTGCCACTAACCCGACTGTATTTGCAGGCCGTCACGCGGCGGATGGATGTGATCATTGCCCCGTGGCATGTAAGGCCACCAGTGCAGTCAAAGCCATGGCCCCCTGCCCCGAGCGTATTGACGCGTTGGTGGACAAAGCCCTGCGGCTCGCCAGCCTGCGCCGCCAGCGCAACGCCGACAAGACCGCCGCGATTGTGCTCTTCGGCTTCCCGCCCAACGCGGGTGCTGCGGGCACGGCGGCCTATCTTTCCGTCTTTGAAAGCCTCCACAACACACTGCACGAGATGCAGCGCTGCGGTTATGATGTGATGCCCCCTGCCACAGTAGAAGAGCTGCGCGAGGCCGTTCTCAACGGCAACCGTGAAACTTACGGCCAAGAGGCCAATGTCGCCACGACCGTGACGGCAGACCAGTTGGTCCAGCGCACCCCATGGCTATCCGAGATCGAGGATGTCTGGGGCCCTGCCCCAGGCAAGGTTCAGGCCAACGGGCGCGAGGTGTTCATCCTTGGCGCGCAATTTGGCAAGGTCTTTGTCGGCGTCCAACCTACCTTCGGCTATGAAGGCGACCCGATGCGCCTGCTGTTCGAGCGTGGGTTTGCGCCGACACACGCGTTCAACGCGTTCTACCAATACATAAAGCATGATCTGGCCGCTGATGTCGTCCTGCACTTTGGCATGCACGGCGCGCTCGAATTCATGCCCGGCAAGCAAAACGGCGTGGGTGCCAGATGCTGGCCCGATCGCTTGATGGGCAACCTGCCCAACGTCTATCTTTATGCCGCCAACAACCCGTCCGAGGCGACGCTCGCCAAGCGGCGCATCGGGGCCACCACGGTGACCTACCTCACGCCGCCTTTGCAAAATGCAGGTTTATACAAAGGGCTGACGTCACTCAAAGAATCGCTGAACCAGTGGCGCAGTACAGCACCCGATACAGACCGCAGCGATCTGGAAGAGTTGATCGCCGCGCAGGCTGAGGCCGTCGACATGGACGCATCCAACATCGACACGCTCTGGCTCACCTTGCTGGAGACTGAGGCCAGCTTGATCCCCGAAGGCCTGCACATCGTGGGCGAAACAGGGACCGCAGAGAATATCGAGACCACGCTCAACCAGATGACCTTCGCCACAGCGGAGGAGCGCAGAGCGGCGCAGCACCATCTGAGCGAGGACGCCGAGTTGCCCGCCCTGATGCGTGCGCTGAACGGGCAGTACATTGCGCCTGTGCATGGCGGCGACGTCATTCGCGCCCCCGATATTCTGCCCACAGGCCGCAACATCCATGCGTTTGACCCCTTCCGCATGCCCACCGCCGAAGCGATGATGAGCGGGGCAAAGCAAGCCGATGAGCTGCTGCGCACCCATGATTGCATGCCGCGCACCGTGGCGCTGGTGCTTTGGGGCAGCGACAACATCAAATCCAACGGCGGCCCGATTGCCCAAGCACTCAGCCTGATGGGCTGCACAGCGCGGTTTGATGCACATGGCCGTTTGTGCGGGGCCGATCTGGTGCCGCTGGCGAAGCTGGGCCGTGCCCGCGTCGATGTGATCATGACCCTCTCGGGCATCTTCCGCGATTTGCTGCCGTTGCAGACCAAACTACTGGCAGATGCCGCGTATCAATGCGCGATGGCGGATGAGCCAGACGAGTATAACCCGATCCGCGCACATGCGCTGGCATTCATGGCCACCAACGGCTGCGACATGAAAACTGCCGCACTGCGCGTGTTCTCAAATGCAGAGGGCGCTTACGGCTCAAACGTCAACCAGATGGTCGACAGTTCCGCTTACGGCGACGAGAGCGAGCTCGCCGATGCATACCAAGCGCGCAAGAGCTTTGCCTACGGCACTGATGGTGAAGCGAGCCAGCAGACTGCGCTGCTTGAGGATACGCTCAAGCAGGTCGATCTCGCCTATCAGAATCTGGAATCAGTCGAGCTGGGCATCACCTCCGTCGATCACTATTTCGACACGCTGGGTGGCATTGCCACAGCGGTGAAACGCGCTCAGGGCGGCAAAGAGCTGCCCGTCTACATCGGTGACCAGACCACAGGCGGCACAAAGGTGCGCACCCTGCGCGATCAGGTCGCGCTCGAGACGCGTGCCCGCAATCTCAACCCAGCCTTCTATGAGCCATTGCTCAAACACGGCCATGAAGGCGTTCGCATTCTCGAGGCCAATATCACCAATACCGTCGGTTGGTCCGCCACCACGGGCAAGGTTGATCCGTGGGTCTACCAGCGCTTGTCAGAGACATTCGTGCTGGACGAGGAGATGCGCAAGCGGCTCGCCAATCTCAACCCCCAAGCCTCCATGCGCATGGCCAACCGCCTGCTGGAAGCCTCGGACCGCCAATACTGGACACCGGACGACGAGACACTCGCCGCCCTGCAAAACGCCGCAGACGCGATTGAAGACCAACTAGAGGGCATTGCAGCCGAATGACCTCACCGAAATTACATAAAGGGAAGACACCATGAGCCCACTTGATAAAGGTATACCGAACCTGCGCGGCCAAGACGGAGAAGGCTCTGTCCAGGTCCAGATGGACGCCGCGGACAAGATCGAAGGCGCTAAGGTTTTTGCCGTTTATGGTAAGGGCGGGATCGGGAAGTCGACCACGTCGAGCAACCTGTCGGCAGCGTTTTCCAAGATGGGCAAGCGCGTGCTGCAAATCGGCTGCGACCCCAAGCATGACAGCACGTTTACCCTGACGGGGAAGCTCATCCCTACGGTGATCGACATTCTCAAAGAGGTGGATTTCCACCCCGAAGAACTGCGCGCCGAAGATTTCGTGTTCGAAGGCTACGGCGGCGTGAAATGCGTCGAAGCAGGCGGCCCCCCGGCGGGCACGGGCTGTGGCGGGTATGTGGTTGGCCAGACCGTGAAACTGCTCAAGCAGCATCACCTGCTGGAAGACACCGATGTGGTGATCTTTGACGTACTGGGCGACGTGGTTTGCGGTGGCTTTGCCGCCCCCCTTCAGCATGCTGACCGCGCCCTGATCGTGACCGCCAACGACTTTGACAGCATCTATGCGATGAACCGCATTATTGCGGCGGTCGAGGCCAAATCCTCCAACTACAAAGTGCGTCTTGCCGGCTGCGTCGCCAACCGCTCGCGCGAGACGAACGAGGTAGACCGCTATTGCGACGCGGTGGGTTTCAACCGTTTGGCGCATCTGCCCGATCTCGATGCCATCCGCCGTTCGCGCCTGAAGAAAAAGACGCTGTTCGAGATGGACCCGGAAGAGGATATCGTGGCGGTGCAGAAGGAATACATGCGCCTTGCAGAGACCCTCTGGAATGGAACAGAACCTTTGGCGCCGGACCCACTGCCCGACCGCGAAATCTTTGAATTGCTGGGATTTGACTGATGTCTACCTACGCTGAAACCCGCGAGCGGTTGGAGACCTACTTTGACCGCACAGCCTCCAAGACTTGGGAGGCGCTGACGTCAGA
>OJDV01000139.1_pt1 | contig 33119 bp, 31 predicted proteins | sample 1592911 | NCBI WGS metagenome assembly OJDV01 (sample SAMN05416860, study PRJEB24817) | seawater metagenome | isolation source: Sea water | place: Canada:Atlantic | collected 2013-11 | reverse complement strand
AATCAACAACAATCATCACAACAATCTAATCAATCTAATCAACAACAACAACCTCCTCAACAAAATCAACAACAACCTCCTCAACAACAACAACCTCCTCAACAAAATCAACAACAACAAAATCAACAAGAAGAAGCTGAAAGACAAAGAAAACAACAGGAAAAAGAAAATTTAGAAAAACAGAAAGAGGAATTACAAAAAGAGAAAGAAAATTTAGAAAATACTATAAATTTAGAGGAAGATAAAAAAAGAGAAATAGAGGTAGTTAATGAACTATTAACTACATATATTGAAAGATTAAATAATTTAAATTTAGAGTTATAAAAAGTTTTTATTTTTTTTTACCATAAAGTAATGTCATAGCGTCAATAGGTTTTTCTTCCTTTGGTTTATCTTCTATTTTTTTATTATTAGTTTCATTATTTCTAATTAAATTTTTTTCAATAAAATTATCATCATCAATATTATTAAAGATTAAATTAAAAGGGTCAATAGTTTTATCATCTTTATCATTAAAAAGGTATTTATCATCTTCAAAATAATAATCTTGAACTAACCAATCTTCTTTTTTAAAGTAAGTATTTCTGGTTCTGGTCCATCCTTGAAAACAGCTTAAATTGTCAGAAATATCAATAACAAGTGGAATATTAATTAAATCGTCATATTTTTCTAATCGTAGAATTCTACCAGAGGATTGTTCTAATCGTTTATGTAATTTAATGGGTAGAGCATAAATAACGGTGTCAAGTCTTGAAATATCAATACCTTCTTCAGCAATTTTAAGTGTAGCAAATATAATATCACCATTTTTTTCGGCTTCTTTTCGTTCTAATTTTTTACAGGAGCCCATATAATAATTAGTTTTATACATATGGTGTTCATCATTATCTTCAATAATTTTATCAGTAGCTTCTTTTAATGTTTTAAGATGTTCTACACGGTCGCTAAAAACAAATATTTTTCGTCCTTTTTGTTTTAATGAATTAATAATATTAATAATTAATTTATTTCGTGTTTCAATTTGTATTAAATCACCAAGCATTTTAACAGTATCTGGTGTCATTCTACCTTTATATTTTCTTAATTTTTCAGAGAATAATGGATTATTAGATTTAAAGTGTATTCTTTTTACTAAAATTTTATAATCAAACTTTTTTTTCATTTGATAAATAATTTCACCAAGAAACCAATTAATAACATACATCATTTTATCTTCTCTAACAGGTGTAGCACTTAATCCAATAGTATATTTAAAACTGGTTTTCATTAAAATATTACCAAAATATTGAGAACCGTAATGATGAACTTCATCAAGAATAACAAGTCCAAAACTTTTAAAAGTATCTTGATTATAATCACGGGAACAAATAGTTTGAACCATACCAATAGTAATATCTTTATCTAATTCTAATTTATTTTGTCTAATAACACCAACAGTAGCGTCAGTAAAGAATTGAATTCTTTCAATCCATTGGTCTAATAAATCACCAAGATGAACTATAATTAATGTTTTAACACCTAATATATATGAAAGATATATAGCCATTAATGTTTTACCCATACCACAAGAGAATTTTAATAAACCTCCTTTAGGTGTTTTTTCATCATTATTAAACAAATTTTTAACAAAATCAATACATTCTTGTTGATAATCACGCATTTTACCTTTAAAATTAAATTTAACAGTATCATATTGATAATTAAGTTTTTTGGTTATAAATTGTATTTTATTATATTTAATATCATCAATTTGAATTTCATCAATATCAATATTTTTAATTGAGAAGAATTTAGGAATAACTAAAAATTTATCAATTTCATAATATAGAGGATATTTAATAATTTTAATAAAACGGTCTCCAATTTCTTTTTTAACAGTAAAATAATTTTTGATTTGTTTTATTAAAGATTTATCATATTTTTTCTTTTTAATACAAAATCCATAATTATTTAATTCACCTTTAACATTAAATGAAGACATTATAATATGTATTAAATTAATATTATAAATCAATTTTTATTTAAAAATAATTATAAAAAATTCTTTACCATACATTACTTCTTAAAGGATTAAACCATAAATTTCTATTCCAGGGATTAAATGATGAATTTCTATTCCACAAATTATTGTATGGAAAATAATAAGCGTAATTCCAATTATCAAAATTAGATGGATTAGAAATATTAATATTTATATTAGAGTTATTTTTACAATTAAAAGTTTCAAACTCATAAACTTCATAATTTAATAAAACGATAACTATAATTATTAAAAATATAAGAATAATATTATTAGTCATATAATATTAAAATATAAAAAATTAAAAATTAACTTTATCTGTTAAACAAATATAATCGTAATATTCATTATTATTAAAATTTGTTTTAATATAGAAAAAATTAGGTTTTTTTAATAAATAATATATAATAGAAATTATAATATAAATTGAACGATTATTTATATCATTAGAAATATTTTCTTCTAATAACACTCCTCTTAAATAATCGTATTTAGTATCTAATTCATAAATCCATTTAGATATTTGTTTTGAATAATATGAAATTTTAGTATAATATGAATTTTTATAAGACCATTTAATTATATTTTCAGGATAAGATAATGTAAAAATAATTTGAAATTTACCATCATATAATAATTTATTATTTTTATCATATAATTTAACAGTATTATTATCTTTATTTATTTTATAAGTAGATATTTTTTCTTGTTTTTTTATATTTTTAAATCTATAATCATCATAATATTCTAATGAATTTTTAATAATTTCATAAAATAATTTTGGTTCAGGTTTTAAATTATTACTTTTAAATTGATTAAACATATTTATATTTATTATTTATTTTTTTTTAATATTAATTATATCAGAAATTGAAAGTATATTTTTATTATCTATATCAATATTTTCTTTTTTTTTAAATTCTAATTTTTCTTTATAATTTTTATTAATTTTTATAATATTTGGAAATCCACCAAAATTAATATTATCCATTATATAATTAAATATTTAAAATTAATTTTTGTAAATTTTCATTATTATCATTATCTTCTTCTTTATTTTTCTTTTTATTTGTTTTTTTTTCTTTTATTTGTTTCTTTTTTTTAATATTAAAATGATTAATATTACAACATAAACCTTTATTAGGACATAAATAATTAATATATTGTGAATTTAAATCATCTCCAATATAATTTTCATATAATAACCTTTGTATTGACTTTTTTTTACCATTATAATAAAAATTAATGTAAATATTTTCATTAATTTCAATATATGTTCCATTCCATAAAGAACATGTATCTTTTTCAAATATACTTTTATCAAGTTTATTAGATATTCTTTTTAAATCATTATATTCAAGTTTATTATTTTTAATATCTTTTCTTTGTTTATTTAATAATTCAACAAATATATCATTTTCTTTATCATCAGGCATAATAAATAAGTAATATAAAAATAAAAATAAATTATTTTATTTATTATAAATTATTTCAATATTTTGTGCTTGATTATTAACAATATCTTCTAAATTAATACAAATATTATTTTTATTAAGTAAATTTACATCATCTGTTATTTTAATTTCATTATTAATGTAATATTTAACAATTCCATTGAATAACAAAACAATTGGAGTTTTATGTATTTTATTAAGTATAAACAGTTCTAAAATATAATAATTTTTAGAATGTTTATTTTTAATAATATTAATAATAAATAAATTTATTTGATTTTGTAAATTTTCATCAATATTGATACTTTTAAGTAATATTTTTTTTTCATTATTACTCATATTCAACAATATTTTTTTATTATCTTTATTATTAAGCCAATCAATTATAAATGATATAAATAAATTTAAATATTCAGTTTGATTAACACTATAATATTTAAGATTTTTATCTTTTGGTTCATATAATTCATGTTTTATCCAATAATAACCATTAACATATGCTCTTAAAATAGAATAATTATTATTTATAATTTTTTGTATGTATGAACTATTAAGGTCTTTTAAAGGATTATTAATTTGTTTTTCAACCATATCTTTTTCAAAAGATTTATATTTTTTCTTTTTTTTAATTTTAGAGATTTTATTTTTACCAAAAATATTATATAATTTTTTTTCAATTTTATCATAATCTATATCCATTTTAATAATTTTTTCTCCTTTATATTCATTATAATTATCATATTTTACAACATCAGAAACATAACTATTTTCTTGAAAGATTTCCATAAATTTAGTTTTGTTTTCAATAATTTCAGAAGTTAATTTTTTAATATATTCATATAATTTATCTGATGTTAAAGCAAAAAAACATTTACCATTTTTATGAATACAGTGTTTATTATCTTTACAATCATTAGAATCTAAATTTTTACATAAAAGTCTTTGATTATTAACTCTATAATCATTTACATTAGGTATTTCATTAATAGTTTGAATAAATGAATTTTTATTATCATTACATATTAATAAAATATTTTGTTGTATTTCTTTTTTATTTTTATTTTTAATTAATTCAATTAATTTTTGTTTATTTTTTTCATTATTATCAAGATTAATAAAATAACTAAATTCAAATCTAAATAACTGATATGATTCAGTGTCATATTTGTCTTTATTAACTTCTTCAATTCTCTTATCAATATGTGTTATGTTATTTTTATTATATGTTTGTAATTTTTTATCTATTTCATATTCAAGAGGAATATCTTTATATGATAAATTATTTTCTTTCAAATAAGATTTTTTAACTTTTTCTGGATTAATGGGAATCATATTATCATTTGATGTTATTAAACCTAAACAATTAATTTCATTTTCAGTTTTATTATCATAAAAAGAACTAATAATTTTAATATTCATTTTTTTATCACTCTTTTCATATAATTCATTAGATAATTTAATAGTTTTTTCTAATGATAAAAATTTAGAATATGAAAAACATCCATCCATATTTATTCCTAAACATACTGTTGGTATTTTTGAAATAATCCCAGATGGTCTAACAGGAACAAATAATTTATTTTTTAATATAGCATATCTTGCTTTATATTGATTATCTATTACTTGATATTCAATACTAAAATCATCATCAATTTTATTTTCTTTAATTAAACTATTAATTAATAGATATGTTTCTTTTAATGTTTTAGTTTTATTAATAATATTAGAATTAATATCATCTAATGTAAAATTAATAAATTTAATAATATTATTTTTAAGTTCATTATTTTCAATAAATTTTTCAATGGGTTCTTTTAATTCTTTAGATGTTTCATCTGTTTTTTTAATATTAATAATTGGATAATAAAATTTACCATCTTTTATAAAAACTAATAAATCCATTTTTTTTATTTGATGTATATTATATTCTTGGTCGTCAATTAAATCATCATCAATATCTAAATAAAATTCTTCAACCGTTTTACTTTCATTAAATTTATCAATTCTTTTTAAAACAATTGGATAAATACCATTTTTAGTAAATAAACCTTTAATTTTAAGAAAATCTTTTAAATTATCAAATGAAATTTCATCACTATTTTCTAAATATTTAATAAAATCATATTGTCTATATTTAACACTAATTTCTCCTTGATTTAAACTCATATAATGTAATTCCTTTTTATCAGTTTTAATAAATTTAATTATATGGTCTTTAATTTCATTAATACTCATATCAAATACAACCATTAATGAATTAATAAATGAATAATTATTTACATCAATACCATATTTAAAATAATATCCATTTTCACCTGTTTTTGTTAAATAAAAATTTTTAGTTTCAATTTCATTTTTAATTTTATTATTAAATAAAAATTCTAAAAATTTAGGTAAATAACCTATTCTTCTCTCAGTAATTTTATTTGTATCTTGTAATATATATAAAATATCAGCGGATGAAAGTGGTTTATTAACACTATCATCATTCTTAACTTTTTCTCCCATACATTTTTTATAAAAATTTATTTTAGCTTCATCCTCTGACTTAAATGGGTCTTTTCTAAAACAACAAGGATAACAAAGCCCATTTGGAGCAGTTGTTTTTGTTAAAAATCCAATATATGTATGTTCGTTATTATTTTTAGGATTACAAGTATAATATATATTACCTAATTTAATAGTTCTCACAGTAATTTTACCATCTTTTTTAGATATAACATTTTTTTCATAATTTTTAGTTTTTTTATTTAATTTATAACCCTCCTTAATTAATTTATTAACATCTTTATCAGAAATTATAAGAGGTCTTTTTTTATTATTTTCACCTGAATTTTGACATAATCTTGAATAACTTTCAGATGTATCATCAGCTGTATAACTAAATCTTTCTTTATCTAATTCTTTTGCTTTTTTTAAATCACTTTTCTCTTCATCTTTTTCATATAATTCATCTGTTAAATCTCTTTTTTTAGCAATTTTAGTTAATTCATCTAACTTTTTATTAATTTTAGTATATGATTTATTTTTATTAATATAAATTTCATAATATAAATACAATAAAGAATTAATAAACAATAATATATTATTCATTTCATTAATATCTTTTGTTCCTTTAATATCAATTTTATAATTACTTGGATTATCAACTTGACCTACAAGTTCAACTCTTGTTCCAGGGGGTTTATATTTTTTAAGTTCATCACTTTGTTTCAAATTAGAAATTCTTTTAGCATAACTATTTTTAATTTCTTCAATTTGATTTTTTGCTTTTTCTTTTGTTAAATTAAATAATTTAATTAATTCTGTTATTAAATGTTCTTCATTATAATTTTTATATCTTAAATGGTCTAATATTCTATCTACAATAGAACTTTTAATAATATAATTTGAAACTCTTTTAAAAGATAAATAAGCACCTGATTTATTTTCATTAACAATTAAAGAAACATATGGGTAAAAATGTTTAGCTAAATCTTTTAATTCATTATAATTTATTTTTTCTTTATTTGGGAATTCATATCTTTTAATTGTATTTAAAAATTTAAATTTGAAATCATTCTTTTGTGGAATATTTATATAAACCTTAGTTTGATGTGTATCTAAATTTTTATTTATCACTTTTATTAAATTAATAATATATTTATGAATTTCTTGTAAATCATTATAAGTTGTATTATCTTTTTCTTTTAACATTAATTTATATTCTAACATACCAATTTCATTAATATTAACATTCATAAATTTTTCATCCGTAATTCTAACCTTAAATGACACACCTGGGGTTTCTCTTGTAAACCATTTTTGTATCATACTTATTCTTTCATTACTTTTAGAACTTTCGATCATAAAATCTTCTTCATATTTAATTATAATATCATTACTTGCTACATTATATTGAATATACGGATAAATTTTATTAGTTTTAAAATCATTAAAAATTCTAAATAAATCAAGTGTTGGTAATGTAATTTTTCCATAATTTCCAGTTTTAATATTAATTTTGTGTAATTTTTCAATATTATCTTTTTCTAATATTTCATCATTAATATCTAAAAAACATTTCATATTAGATTGTGTAATATTGTTATTGTATTTAAATATTTTTTGATATATTGAATTATTATCAATTCTAATTTCTTCAACTAATTCAGTAACTTCATTTTCTAAAAGGTTATTATTATATATTGTATCAAAAACATTTTCAATATATGTTTCTTCTTTATTATTTTCATTACTTAAATAATCAAAAATATTATCAATAGTTCCTTTTGATAAATTTGGAAAATAAATCTTAAAATATGAATTTATTAAATTTTCTTTTTTAATATTTGAACATGAATAATTAATACCCATTTCATTATAAACATCTAATAAATAGATTTCATTATTCATAATATAATTATTAAATTCATATAAAATTTTGTAATCATTATTTGTTTGATTAATCTTTTTACCATAATTTTTTAATGTATTAACTAATGTTTCTATTTTACCCTCTAAATTTTCATAATTATATAATGAAATAGGTTCTATATTAATATCAAATAATTCATTATTTTTTGAAAATGTATGACATAACATAACCTTATCAATATTGTTTTTATTAATATATTCACTCCATAAATACATTCTTGATGGTATTAAATAATTATTTTTACCAAATTTATCATTATTTAAAATAGATGATGATATTTTATTTTTAAGATTTTCAATCGTATCATCCATAAAAATATATTGTGAATAAATAAATTCTTTAATATATGTATATTCTAATTTTTCATCTTCATAAGAATTATCTTCTTTATCATTAAAACTAATCATATTCTTTTTTTTACTTTTAAATGTTTTTTCATTAAAAAATTCTGAAATCTCCTCATTTGTTTTTTTAATAGTTTTTGTAATCTTTATATCTTCAAATAAAATATCCATATCCTCAATATCATCCATTACATCATCATCTATATTAATATCTTCATATACATCATTATCTTCATCATCTTCATCATCTACATCTCCTCCTAATTGTTTATAAAGAATATTATCAGTTTTATTTAAAACTTTTAAATTTAAATCATAAAAATCATCAATTTCTATTTTTGTTAATTTTTTACCTTGTTGTTCTCTATATTCTCTTCTTAAATAATCATTATATGAATATCTTGATTTAGTATTAATAATATCTAATTTAAATATATTAACAATATCTTTAAACCATTTCTCATCATATTTTTCTAAAATTTTATTTTTATATTTTTTATCTGTTTTAATTTTATCTAAAATAAAACTTATATGATATGTATTAAAAAAATATGAAAACCATTTATTTCCAAAACCTTTTTCTAATCGTTTTATCTCTTTTACAGATAATGATATAAATGTCTCATACAGATTAAGATTTTTTATTTTTTTAAATATATCTTCATATTCTCTTCCTTCATTACCTACATAAATATAAATTAAATTTTGAGTTTTTTTATTATCATTTTTATATTTATATATAATTTTTACTGGTGATAATAATGTTTTCTCAACATTTATTTCATTCATATTATAATTATTTAATATAAATTTAATTTAAATAAATAAATACTTTTATTAAAATGTAAATAATTTTTATTTTTAAATTATAATTATTTAATAACTTGAATATACACAACATTTTGTTTTATTTTTCTATAATCTAAATATTGATGTCCATAATCTAAATATTGATGTCCATAATCTCTTGTTCCATCATCATATATATTACCTTCAATATCATACCAAATACCAATATTTTTTAATTTATTTTGCATAATGTTTTTATCTTCAATAATATCACAATTAATATTATTTTCATCACAGTATAATTTAATTTCCTTCGCTTGTTTCCATCCAAGAGTTTGATATTTAATTTTTCCTTTTCTTTTTCCATTTGTTATTTTATGAATAATATTTTCAGTTGTTTTAATATATTTTTTTGAAGAATTATTTACCATATTATCAATGGTTTCTTGAGGAATTTTTGAAACACTATTTTTTTTAATTTCTTCACCTTTAATACCTTTTCGTTTTAGCAATTCTCTATTTGGATATATAATTTTTGAATTATCATTTGTTTTTGTTTGTTGTATATTTATTTCAATATTTTGAAAATAAGTATTATCCATTTTTATATATTTTAATATTATATTTATTTTGAATAAATATTTTTCAATTTTTATTAAACAAATAAAAAAATTGAAAAATTATTAATCTAATTAATATTATATCTATCTGAAACAGTATCTAAGAAAAATGGAACCACGCCAAAGAGTTATTTTAAAAGGAAATATTTCAAAATTTAATGATTTACCTGATGATTTAACTAAAAATATTTATATTGCTTTTATTAATGAAAGTATTAAAAAATATATATGGGATGAAGTTCAACAATTAATATCTAAATTACATAATAAAAGAATTAATGTAAATCCAGAAACACATTATTTAATTTCTAAAGATATAATTAAAATTTTTAAAGATGAAATATTTATAACTGATATTAATTTTTCTTTTAAAGTTTTAATTAATATATTAGATAATCATTATCAAACTGGTGTTCCATTATCATTATTTATTGAAAATGTTCTTTTAGAAAATGAACAATTAATTGAGCATTTAATTAAAAATAAGGAAGAAAATATTAGATATTTTGAAAATATATATGATACATATAAAAAAAAAGAAAAAGATTTTACACATATGACTTTAACACAATCAATGGCTATGTCTTGGATAATGTATATTCATCATTAATTTATTTATGTAATATCCAATCAATGTAGTTAATGTTTTCAATTTCATTAAAATTAAAATTATCATAAATATTATTATTTTCATTATCGTGTAATAAATAATAAACATTTAATGGTTCGGTTCTTCCATAACGATTTGCTCTTCCAATAATTTGTTCTTCTGTTTCTTTATCAAAACGATGATATATTATAATATCATTAGTTATTTGTAAATTTAAACCAGCACCATAATATTTAGCATTTAAAAGCAATAATTTACATTCTCCACTTTTATATTTATTAATATTTTCTTCTATTTTATTTATTTCATAATTTTTTGATAAAGAAACATATTTAATATTTCTATTATTTAGTTCATTTTCTATTTTATTTATTGTTTTTTCAAAATTTGCAAATATAATAATATATTTATCCTTTTTTAATTCTAAAATATCTATCATAACTTGCATCTTTTCCTTTGGAGAATTAATTTCATTAATTTCATTAATTTCATTTTTCTCTTTTTTATTTTCATCATTAATTATTTTCATATTCTTTTTATTAAAAATAGAAGAACAATTAGGACATTTATTACTATTTGATGAAGCTAATAATAAACAATCAGAACAAAATAAAGTATTGCAACAATTCATTATACAAGGTATTTCAAATTCATCAAAACATATAGGACATATTTCATCCTTATAATTTAAAATTCTTGATTTAATCTTTTCTGATTTAAGATATAATTGTTTTAATTTATCTTTTATTTCTTTCTTTTTACTATTAGAATAATCTTGTTTTAATTCATACTCTAATTCATCAATTTCTTTATCTATAGCATTTACTAAAATTTTAATAATATTATCAGAAGTATTCATATCACAATTTAATTGTTTTAAAGCTTCTTCACTATTACCAGCATTTATCATTTGTATTATTTGAGGAGATATAATATCATAAATTATATTTAACTCAAGTGGAGTTATACATTTAATTTTTATTCTATTTGGTTTAGGCAAATTAATTGATTTATTTATATATTCATTATTATTAAATACTTTTAACTTATTGATTAATACTCTACTATCAAATACACTTGAAAAATAATTAGAATTTGAATTTAGTATATTATTCGGCGTTCCTGTTATATATATTATTATCTTTCCATCAACTACATCATCAGAAGGATATTGAATTGTATCAGCTTCATCTATAATAACTCTTCTCCAAAAAATTTTATACATTATTTCAAAACATAATAACCATATTTTATCAGTCATTAAAACAACATCATATTCTTCAAATATTAATTTATCATTATTAATTTTAGGTTCTTTATTGATATACATAACAACTTCACCTAATGAATTCACATGATCTGTTTTCCAATTTCTAACTAATAATTTATTTAATAATTCTTCATTATCTATTACAAGAACATTTAAATTAGAACAATAATTATTATAAGTATCTTTCCATTGATTTATTAAAATATTGGGAACAATTACTAAATCAGTATTAATAGAATATTGTCTTTTATTTGTAATCTCAAATGATAAATAATTATAACTTTCATATGATTTTGTAAATAAAACATTTTTTTTAATACTTTGAAGACCAATAATACTTAATGTTTTACCAGAACCAACTCTATCACAATAAATTAATTTATTTGTATTTAATGTATAAATATTTCCATACTCATTATAAATAATAGTCTTATCATCTTCTAATTTTGTTAAAGCATAAATTGCTGTTTTTTGTGATTCAAATAATTCAATACTAATATTTTCTGGTTGAAATATCTTTTTATCTTTACTATTTAAATTTTGATAATTATAATCCATTTTAAAAATATATTTACAAAATTTTTTTTAATTTAGTTTTAACTATTTATTTATAACTACTAAATATTCTAAAATAGCTTTAATATCATCTTCTTCTTTACCAAATATATCATTTATAAATTTACAATTATTATCATATAATTCCATATAATTACTTATTGAAAACCATAAAAAATTAAATCTTAATTCTAAATTTTGAGGTAATTCATAATTATTACAATTCATAATAATAACTCTATTCCATTTATAATATTTTGTTGATTGATATAATCTTATGTATAAAATATGTGAAACTAATATAACATCATAATTATTAATTTCATCATTTATTAATTCTTCTTTATTAATAACTTTAGTTCCATCTTTAGACCATATATTATCATCTTCCCAAGAACCAATAACAATATTATCTAAATGTTTTTGTGTTGCAATTAATAATACTTTAAGAGAAGGGCAATTTTTATTAAATTCATTATAAATTCTATCAACATCAGTATGTTCTACAATTAAAAGTGTTTGATTTAAAACTAATTTATCATTTATTTTTTTAGTTAATTCTAATCCACTACCAGTTTTTTGTATTATTGGATAATTAGGTATTTTTTCATTTAATTTAATTAAACTAATTAATGTTAATATTTTACCTTTTTTATCACTATAAATTCCAATATTTGTTTTTAAATCACATAATACAGGTGGATTATTTAAACACCGTATATGATACTTTTCACTTCCATAATATATATTTTTAATATATCCAGTATTTTCCATTTCAATCATTTTATATAATGACCTTAATTGATAATTATATAATTTTGTTAAAATTGTTTTTGGTTGTAATATAGAAAAATCATTTTCATCTAAATATTTAATATGATTTTCTCTTTCTTCATAATCTTCTTCAATTGTATAATCACTATCAGATGAATAATATGAAGTTGTTGAAATAGTATCGTCATCACTATCAATTTCATTGATTAAATCCATTAATTCTAAATCATTATTCATTATAAAATATTTATAATTATTAATTTAAATAAAAATCTCTGGTGTATAAAAATATTTAATAATATTTTTAATATCATTAATATTAATATTTTCTTTTAAAACAATATAATTATTTATTAATTCATCTAATGGACCATATCTCTCTAATTTTAAAGGCTTATTAATATTTTCATCTTGAATATTAATATTTAAATTAAGATTAAATAAACTGTTAATTTTTTTTATTGTAGATTGATTAATACAATTATTTTTTTCATTTTTAAATGATTTTTCTAAAAAATTTTCAATACAAATTACATTCATTGTTGTAAATATATAAATAATATTTTATATTTTATTTTAAAATTCTTAAATAAAATTCTTAACCTTTAATAATAGGGTCAAATGGATTATTATTAATCATTCTAATTCTTTCATCAATAATATTGATAATACTATTAAATGGTAAATTTGGATTAGAAATTAATTCTATAGATATAATTTTATCTAAACAATTAGTCCTAAACATTCTTGGAGGAGCATCATCATTATATTCGTAATTAATATTTAAATTTAAATTATATTTATTATCAATTTCAATTATAGTTTCACGATTAATTAAATCATTATTTTCATCATTAAAACAATTAACTAAAAAATTACTAATATGTTGTGGAACTTCAGCCATTTTCAAAGTGTTTCAGGTAATTTCAATAGTATAACTGTTCTATAAACTAATTAAATTAAATTAGTTTCAATTTTTATTTTAACATTATTTCAGTATAAGAATTATCTATTTCTCCAAAATATTTACAAACTTCTTTAAAAAACAAATTAAAATCATTTTTAGTTTTTTTAGAATTATATAAATCCATAAATGAAGGATTTAATTCAGTTTTATAATAATTTTCAATATCATTATTTACTAAATTATAGTTATTTTTTTTAATATAAATCCATCCAATAATTGGTAAAATTAATCTATAAAATCCACCATAATGAGTTTTAATTAAAATAAGTAATTCTCTTTTTAACTGATTATCTAAACCATATTCATCTTTTAACAATTTTATAAGTAATAATAACATATATAAATATTATAATAAAATGTAATTAATTTAAATAATAATAATTATTTAAAATTAATGTAAAAATTTTTAGTTTTAACAAAAGATATAATAAATGTAAAATATATACAAAATATTATAATAAAAGATAATAAATATATAATATATTTATATTCAAATAATAATTTTACTGGTTTTATGATATATGGTTCAGGTTTTATACAAAATAATAGTTATAGACCAGTAATTATTGAAAAAAATGATGATGATTATAAAAAAATTACAGAATTTATTGAAAGTATTTAATTATTTCTTATAAAATTAAGAAGTTCGTATGTTGCATGACAATCAATTTCATTATATTTAATTAGAGATGTCATTCTATTATTAGAAATAGTTTTTGAAATATTATTATCATAAATTTCTTTAGCAATATACATTGATAATAATCCATCATTAATTTCATTCCATTTAAGAGTTAATAATTTTAAATCGTGTAATTTATTAACGAGAGATTTTAAATTAAAACTAAAACAATTTTTAATAATTATTGGATGTTCTTTATATTTAAAAACTTCTAATAAATCAAACCATAAATATTTTAAATTATCTAATCCATATATTTTTGTTTTTTTATAAAAAATAATTGTTTCTGCTTTGCTCCAATGAATTAATCTTTGAATATCATTCTCATTTACATATTCTATAAAACGAATAATTAAATCTTCTTCATCATCAAAATATTCAGAATCTGATTGTTTTTTTATATTTTTATTATTTATTAAAAATGTTTTTTGTTTCCATTTATTATTTTTTTTATCATAAAAACCAATACCAATCATATATAAAATAGGCTCAATTATATTATCTTTTTCATCATTATATGTTTCAAAATCAACATAATATTCATTTTTACTATCATCACGCCAATTTAAATGATTATTTTTTTTAGGAATTATATATTTATCTTTTTTATGTAAAATAGAAATCATATCATTCAAAATATTATATTTTACTGTATTCTTTTTAAAACCAAGAATAGATGGAGTTAATTTTTTATCATTATATTTTGTTATTCCTTTTTCAATAGCATTATTTCTTTGTTTAATTCCACAATTCCATAACAATGTTATTTCTTTATTATCTTCAGCTATTTTTCTCTTTTTTTTAGAATAATGTAAATCATACTTATTTTTCATATTCGGAAATAAAATATTATCACTGATTGGATCAATATCATAACATTCAAAATTTTCTTCTATTTCTTTATTCCATTCTAATGATTTACCAATTTTATCTTTAATATCTTTGTGATTTTTATAATCTATTTGAGCCAACATATCAAATGAAAATAATAATTGTTCTTCTTTATTAACAACATATTTATATTTTTTAGCCATAATAAATCCATAATCATTTTTACTTTTTTGTATTTTATCTAAAATTTCTTTATAAATAAATATTTGTGATTTATAACCATTTAAACTTTCAGACATACTTATATTTGAACCTTGGTCTATTAAATTAATAGTTGTAGCTTTAATATCAATAATATAATATATCTTATTTTCAATACACGGACTATAATCTTTTATATATTTTTTAATCCAAGAACCTGAAACAATTAAATCTGGATAACCATATGAACCCGTCTTAGCATTTAATAATAAACTGTTTAATATTATATCATATTTTTTACTTATAATAACAGCCTTTGTTATATCAAATAATTGTTTAATATTCTTATTATTTTTATTCAAAGATATTATCTTATTACTGCCCTCCATTTTTTTATAAATCTCACTAATTATCTTATCCTCAAAAATAATTCCCTCATTCACAATATAATCAAATGATGTTTTTGGCTTTTTTAAATTATTATTACATATTACATTATCATCTATACTTTGACTATTAATCTTTCTTTTTTTATTCTGCAAATCTAAATAATCCATAATTCCATCATTCCTAATATGATTAACAATTCTTGAAGCACTAAACAATTTTAATTTTTTCATTAATTAAAATTATATCAAAAAAATCTTAAATACTTTTAATACATTAAATATTTTTAATTATTTTCGTTTATTGATTTTATACTTAAAATTAATACTGATGGAAATCCATACTTATTATTTTTACCATCATTTTGATGATGTCTTTTTATATTGATATTATATTTATCAATTAATTTGTCAAAATATATACCATTGGAAAAATAATTTATTATTAATAATGGGGAAAATATTAATCCTACAGAACAAATCACTCCAGATATTAATGGAATTGGCAGAGATTTATATTTTTTATCTTCAAACTCAACAAAAAGCGTATTGGGAAAACATCCAACACAAAACCCAGAAACAAATCCATAAGAAACACTTTTAATAAGAATAATCTTAGTTTTTAAAAATACTAAATTCATAATATTAAAATATTTATATTTTAATATTATATTATATTTCAATTTTTATTTAATGTGCTTTAAATATTTTTAATTATTTTTATCAACATTTTCTGTTTCATCAACATCTTCAGTTTCATCAACATTTTCTGTTTCATTAACATCTTCAGTTTCATCAACATCAACATCACTCTCATTTCCATTATTATTTTTCATTTCTACAGTATAACAATCTAACTTTAATTTAATTCTTTTAATTAAATCACCATTAGAAAATAAATAATTTAATGAAGACATAAATACATCCTTATTAAAAGTTTTTTTACCACTATAAACAATAATAGTTTCAGATAAATTAATAATATCATACTGAATACAAACCATTAAATAATTCAAATAATTTTTAGCTTCACTTTCAACCATAATTTTTTCACCAACTTTATATTCTAAATTTTTATATACTTTATCAACATTAAATAACAAATTACCATCATATCTTATTTGAGAATTATAACCCTTTAAATATTTATTTAAAACTTCATACTTACTAAATACCAATGGTAAAAATTTACTTTCAATCACATATAAACCAGTTTTTGAATTTTTTTCAATATATGGAATACAATCTGTAAATAAATCTTCTAATAACATAACTAATGATAATGAAATTAACATAGGGAAATTACTAACCTTATAATTATTTAATCCCCTATCTTCTAAATAAGATTTTAATTTTCTCTTTATTTGACTTTTTGAACCAAAATCATTAAATGTTAAATTAGAAATTACTTTAGACATTATTAATAATAATTACTATTTTGTTTTTAAGTATTATTATTTATTACAAAAATAAATAAATATTTTAAGAAGCAAAGAATACACCAGTATTTTCAGCCTTAAGCTGAATAATATCAGCTTGAAGTTCTCTAATAATAATTGCAACAATATTTTTATAAGAAAGTGTAGTATTAGCAGTTAATCTCTTCCATTGAAATGTATAACAAAATTCTTTATTACCAACACAAGTTTGATAATGAAGACCAATTTCATAAACACGATTATCAATCTTATTACAATCATTCTTTATCTTACAAGTTTTAACAGCAATTTTATTACAAATATTATTTGATGAAGCAACACATAAAACACTATCAAAGAATTTTTCAATAAAACAAATATTTTCTTGAATTGTATATTCACAAGCATTTCTTGTAATAATAACAGGCATAGCATCTATAACTTTATTTAAAATAAATTCCAAAATAACAAGAGCTTCATTATTAGCAATAATACAATCTTTATATAAGTTATAGTTAGAGCATATAGCTTCACAAGTTTGTTTAGTTGATACGCATTTTTTACATTTTGTATCACAACAATCACAATCCATAGTTTGATTTTCATTACAATTATTAGTTTCATTACAAGGATTACAGTTATTATCACAACTATTAGTTTCACAACAATCTGTATTACAATCATTACAATCATCACAATCATCACAAGGTTCAGTTGTTTGATAACATTCAGTGCTTGTATCACAACAAGAACTTGTGTAATAATAATTATTATTATTATCACAATTTTTTTCGGTCATGCAATTAATAATATCAGATAATGATAAAGAACATGTTTCAGTTTTATCACAACAATCAGCCATTATATAATATAATATATTATAATTTAATTTTCAATAATATAAATTATATAATATTTTTAACCATACTATCTAATTCATTTAATGAATTATTATTTAAATCATCTATACTAAAAATATCATTATTTTCATTTTGATTATTTTTTGGTTTATTATTTAATTCTTTATTAATATTTTTTTCTTTTTTTACATTTTTTTCTTTTTTTTCCTTTTTTTCTTTATTTTTATAAAACATATCATATATATATAAACCTGTAATTATACATAAAAAAAAAGTAATCCAAAATAAATAATTGTTATTTTCCATATATTATATTTATTTATTTTATAATTATTATTTTTTCACAAAATTTTATTAATATATTATATATGGATTTAAAAAATACTTATTTAGTAATAACAATAATAATAATTATAGTATTTTTCTTTATCTATCATTATGATATTTACATAATAAAAAAAGGTGAAAAATTATGTGAAAATATAATGGTAGAAAAAAAACCAAATATTGATAAAGATCCAATTAATAATGAAGATAAAATAAATGATTATTTTGTATCTGATGTTAAAGATAATAATGTTATTAATGATGTTATGAAAGTATTAGAAAATATTCCAACAAAATTATCACAACCTGAGATGTTAAAAATAGTTTCATATTTAAATAAAATATATCAAAAATCACCAAATATTAATGTATATTTAAAAAAAGTTAAAAAAATGCCAAATAAATTTCCTTATGATACAAAATATTCAACATTAGTATCTAATTTAATTGTTGAATTAGATACAAAATATAATAAAAAATTAAATAAAATTAGAAAACAAAAAAAAGTTTCTTTCAATGAAAATAATAATCAAATTATTACAATTGATAATAATTCAATAAATAAAAAAGAAACATTTAAAAATTTAGATTCTGGTGAATTTACTAATTATGCTCCATTCTAATTAAACCAAAATTTTTCTAATGTAAATTAATTACATGTTTTATTATATATAACCATTATAAATATAGTTATGTTTAATATATCACTTAATAAAAAATTATTTATTATCAACAAACATAAATATGTTTTTAATTATTTATAATAACAATTGCTATAATTTCAATTTTTATTAGTTTTAATATAACATTTTATATAATTACTATATTTAAAAAAAATTGAAAATAAAATTATATAAAAGTTAAATATATAACAAATAAATAAACAAACCTAATAAAATGGGAAATTTTTGGTCTGCTATAGATAATCATGAAAATCTTAATGATTTAGAAATTATTAAAAACAATAATAAAACAAATAAATTTTTGAATGATTTTCGTGATACATTTAAAGATGAACTAAATTATATTGAAGAAGAAGATGAAAAATTAATAACTAATGATAAAAATGAGATTAAACTTAATTTGTATAAAAAACTCATTTATGATACAGCATTGAAAAATATTCAGGAACAATTAATGGAAAAATTTAATTTTAATGAATTGAATGAACTATTAAAAAAAACAAATTCTCTGATTACAGGTTCATTTACATTGTGTTCAATTTTTAAAACATCAAATTTTAAATATAACGATATTGATATATTTACAGAAAACCCTAAAGAATTATTGGATTATTTTGATTTTAAGGAAGTTAATAAAAAATATTCTGATATAGAAGAAAATAAAAAATATTCTAATATGGAAGAAAATAAAAAATATTCTAATTCTGGAAAAATAAAAAATTTTATTAAAAATGTGTTTAATATAAATTATAATGGTTTTAAAATTCAAATTATTGAAATACAATGTATGGAATATTATATTGGAAAATACTTTGATTTAGATTGTTGTAAATTTTGTTATGATGGAGAAATATTAAAAACATATGGAAGTAAAAATATATATAAATTATTGATTGAAACATCAAAAGGTGAAACATCTTTTAATACAGAACTATATGATATCAATAAGAAACAGGATAGATTAAATAAATATTCTTTGAGAGGATTTAAAATTAACAATATTTAATTTTTAATATTTAATTTTTAATATTTAATTTAATATATTATAATTTATATAGGAAAAAATATTTATTAAAATTGTTACCAATATATAAAATATTTTATACATTGGTAACAAAAATAACAATGTGATAATATCTATTGATAATAATTTTAATTAAACCAAAATTTTTCTAATGTAAATTGATTACCACCACCCGTTTGCCCGTATTTATCCTTTTTTTCATTATAATACATAACTGTTCCAAATATAGTTATACCTAATATTCCCGTTAATAAATAATTATTAATATTGTCATACTCACTTAATATTTCATTCTTTTTTTCATTATTAATGTTTTCATCATTTATCACATTTTTATATTCAGTTATTTTATGACTTTCATATAAAAAATATATCACTAAAATTAGTAATATTGATATATTATACATATAATTTAATTTTGTTGTCAAAATAAAAAATATATATACTATAAATCCAACTATCACAGTATTTAATATTTCATTCTTATTTACCTCCAAATTAATCGGATTTCCAAACATTACCAATAATGTTATTATCAATATCAATAATATCAAATGTTGTGCCATTCTACTATCCTCTATTTTACTCTTTAACGAATTAGAAAATAAATTTGATGTATAAGGGGACATCAAAAATAAATATGTTAATAATAATACACGCCCTATTGAATATGATGTTTCCATATATTACTACTAATAAAATTAAATTATATAATATAATAAAATAAAATTAATTTATTAAAAAATTAATTATACATACAAAAAATATTTACTTCTTAGAACTTCTCTTCTTAGAAGACTTCTCTTGAACCACCTTTTCTTCAACAATCTTCTCTTCAACTTGAGCGACTGGTTGAGTTTCAACTTTTTTAGTTCCCATTCTATCATAAACAGTCTTAATAAAGTTTTGGACATTGTAGAAATTAAATCCTTCCTTATCCTTAGGACTATCCACATTATTCATATACTTTACTTGAGTGTCAGTCAAATGAAATGCCTCTTGAATAGCAGGATTTACACGATGAATTCTTCTATCCTTCTTATCCTTAAGACCATTGTCATCCAAATACTTATGAAGATGCTTAGAAATATCAGTTCTAGGAACAGTCTCTTCAGTCATATTAAACAACTTAGCAAACTCAGGAGGAAGAGGAGTCTTATCACCAAAACCAGTAGCTCTCTTCTTACCAGGATTTGAAGACTTTTTAGTCTTAGCACTTCTAACAACCGCTCTATTAGTTCTCTCAACAAACTTCTTCAAACTCTTCTTCAAAGTCAAATCCTCTCTTCTTCTAGTATCAATATTTTTGATAAGTTCTCTATAATGAGTTTCTAATGAATACTCAGTACGATTATTATCAGTAGTAGATACATTTTGAGTTTCTGTTGAAACAGCATCTACTGTTTCAACAATTGGTTCAGGTTGTTCAACAACTTTTGTATTTTTCTTAGTTCTAGGCATTAGTATAAATTTATTTAATGTCATTTCTTTAAGTAGTTTTCACTTTTATTTTTTTTATTAAAAAAATTGAAATTAATAATTAATAATAATAAATAATTTATTATCAAAATGGAAGATAAATTTTCAAGACAAAGTTATGCTATTGGTAAAAATTCAATTAATAAAATAAAAGAATGTTCTGTTCTTGTATTAAATTTTAATCATTTATCTTTAGAAATAATAAAAAATTTAATTTTGTTAGGTTTTGAAAAAATAGATATTGATGTTGATGATATTTTTCAAAATAATTCTTCCAATCTATATTATACAAATAATAAATTATTTGATTATTTAAAAAGTTTAAATCCTACTGCTTCTATTAATAATATAAATAATAAATTTTTTGAAATTACTGATTATAATGTTGTTATATTATCTAATATGTTTTCAACAAAAATTAATAAAGTATGTAGAGATAATAACATATGTTTTATTATGTCCTGGTGTTTAGGATTATCTGGATGTATATTTAATGATTTTGGTAATAATTTTACTTCAAGAGATTTAGATGGAGAAAATTATAATTATCTTATTATTGAAAATATTAAAAATAATATTATTACTTGTAAAGATAAACATCTTTTACAAAATGATGATATACTTTTACTTAACGATCATGAAATTGTTAAAGTTAATAAGATTATTAATATGTATAAATTTTCAATTAATTTTGAAACAAATAATATTACCACTTTAAAAAAGATGAAAAAAACAAAAGAATTTCATTTTAAAAGTTTAAAAAAAAGTTTAAATATTAATCAAGATTTAATACCTAATTTTAAATATTTTAATCGTGAAAAATTATTACATATATTATATCTATCTTTTTTTGATTATTTAAATAAATATAACTCGTATCCATCTATTGAAAATATTAATTCTTTTGAAGAAATTATTATTTCATACTCTAATATAGACGATGAATTTCAAATAATCATACACAAATTTTTATCAACAATTAATGGTAATTTTTTACCAATATCATCAATTATTGGTTCTATTGTTTCACAAGAAGTTATTAAATATATACTTAATAAATTTATACCAATTAACTCTTGGTTTAATTTAGATTGTTTTGAACTATTAAAAGATAATGAAATAATTACTAAAAATACATATAATAATAATAAATATAATGACCTAATAAATATTTTTGGTAATGAAACAATTGATAAAATACAAAATACCAAACCTTTCGTTGTTGGAACAGGAGCTATTGGATGTGAGCTATTAAAACAATTAATGTCATTAGGAACTAAAAATATAATAACTACTGATATGGATAATATTGAAGTATCTAATTTATCAAGACAATTTCTTTTTAATAATGATGATATTCATAAATCAAAATCAATTGTTGCTTCACAAAAAGTTATGCAAATGAATAATGATATTAAATGTTTTCCATTAACAGAAAAATTATGTCCTGAAACAGAAGATGTATTTAATCAACAATTTTATGATGATATTGATATTAATCTTTTAGCTTTAGATAATATGGAAGCAAGATTATATGTTAATTCTCAAACAATTAAATATAAAAAACCCTTATTTGATTCAGGAACAACTGGACTACAAGGAAGTGTCCAAGTAATATTACCTAATATTACCGAAACATATGAAGCTAATAAAAATAATCAACAAGAAAATATTCCATTATGCACCATTAAAAGTTTTCCTTATAAAGTAGAACATAATATTCAATGGGCTAAAGAAATATTTGAAGAAGAATTTTATAATAATATTAATCTTTTAATTAAATATAAAAATAATCTAAATTTATTAAATGAAATTGATACTATTGATATGAAAGAACTTATTAATGTCGTAAATAAATATTCTTATTTTAATAAAGATTTTAATTATCATTATATACTCTCATATTTATATTATAAAAATTATGTTTTTAATATTAAAGAACTAAATAAACAATATAAAAATAAAAAAGAAGAACTTAAAGGAAAAAATCTTCCAAATAAAATTAATATTAAATATAATACAAATTATTTCAAAGAATATTTCTTATTTGGTTATAGTTTGTTAAATGAAATATTCAATACAAGTGAAATACCAAAAGATTATAATTTGATTGATATTAAAAAAACAAAAAAAAGAGTAATTAATAAAAAATTAATTATTAAAATATTAAATAGTTTAAATATTATAAATCCTATTATTTTTGAAAAAGATGATAAAAATCATATACAATTTATAACTAATATTGTTAATTTTAGAAATATTCAATATAATATGAAAATTACAGATGAATATGAAGTTAAATTAATATCAGGAAAAATTATTCCCGCATTAATTACTACAACATCATTAATTGCTGGATTTCAAATTATTGAATATATTAAATATATTAAATTTAAAGATGAAATTAAATTAGAATTGTTTAATAATAAATATGTAAATTTAGGTATTAATTATATTGATTCAATTGACCCTGTTGAATGTAAAACAACAAAAATTGGAAAATTTAATTACAATGAATGGAATAATAAATTATGTATTGATACTAATAATACACAAAAAGCAATTAAATTATTAGAAGATTTATTAGAAACAAAAATAGAATATATGACATACCTAAATGATAATAATCATCCTATTGAAATTTATGATGGTGATGATATTACATTACCTGAAATAAATTTTAATAATAAAGTTGAAATTCTATTTTTAGAAGATTTAACTTTAGAAATTCAATTACTTTAAAATATTTTTATATTATTAAATAAATACTAATTTGTATATTTTAATAAGTAATACATAATAAAATTTAATGATTATTTTAGGCTCAAATCATAATTTAATGGTTTCATTATGTCCTTATATTTTTGAACTATTGAAAATTAAATGTTTTAGATGTAATAAAGTATTAACTACCTTTTCACATACTGGTAAAAATAATTTACCTTGGTGTGATTATATTTGTTTAGATTGTGATTTAAAATATGAAGTTAAAAGTCATTTTAATTGTAAATATTTTTTTAATAAAAACCAATGTAATAAAGATTTATTTATTGGTGGAAATATTGAAACATTTAATAATTTAGAATCCAAACCTTGTTTAATTATAATTAATTTTAATATTTGTATAATAAGAAAATTTTTAAAAATTGATATAACCTCTATCAGATATTATAATTATTTTAATTATATTATTATAGAACATCCTATTTTAAGACATAAAACATATATTAAAATAGATACTAAAAAATTTAACGCTACATATGATTATAATGATAATTTTAGTAATATTTGTTCTTATAAAATTTTAAATAATGAAATTGATGATATTAAATTAAATGATTTTGATAAAATACAAAAATTAGCAATTTATTTTAATAATATATATGATTTAAAACTATATAATTTAAATAAACAGTTAATATTCAATGAAAATATTAATAATAGTTATGATTATGCAGTTAATTATTCCAATTATTTTAATCAAGAAACTTTAGTTAAATTATGTTTTAATGATATGTTAAATTATAATAATAAGAGATCTGTTAATATTATTGTTCCTAAAATTAATAAAAATATTAATATTAATGTTGAAAAAAATGATAAAAATATTCCCGATAAAATAATAAAAAAACCTTTTTCATTTATAAATTTTATAAAAAAATGTTTTTGTTGTTAATTTTTTTCTAATTAAATTTATTATGATAATAAATTTATTATAATATGAATGTTAATAAAACAGAAGAACAAAATGAAATTATTCACTGTAAAGAAAATATGATAATTAATAGTAATCCTGGAGCAGGTAAAACTACAACATCTTTAATGCTATGTTGTGAAAATAAAGAAAAACAAATCTTTCTTTTAACATATAATTCAATGTTAAAAACAGAAGTAAGAGATAAAATTAAAAATAAAAATTTAAAAAATTGTGAAGTTCATAGTTATCATTCATTAGTTACTAATTATTATGATAATTCAGGTTATGATGATGAACATATTAGTAAAATCATAAAAAATAATAATAAATTAATTAAAAATATTGAACCAATTAATATTTTTATAATTGATGAAACACAAGATATGATTAAAATATATTTTGATATAATTCAAAAATTTATTAAAGATACGAATAGTTTTAATTCACAAATTATTTTATTAGGAGACCCAAAACAATGTATATATAATTTTAAGAATGCTTCATCACAATTTTTAACATTAGGTGATTCAATTTGGAATAAATCATTTTTAAAGAAAACTCTTAATGTTAGTTTTCGTTTAACACATAAGGTAGGTTGGTTTATTAATAATTGTGTTAATAGATATGCTAATATACAAACTATTAAAGATGGACCTAAAATAGATTATCATATAGCTAATACTTTTAATATTTATAAAAAAATTGGATTACAAATTAAAAAAATGATTAATGAAGAAAATTATAAACCTAATGACTTTTTTATATTAGTTCCAAGTATCCGTTCAGATAATGCACCCTTTAAAAAATTAGAAAATTATCTTACTAAACAAAATATACCCTGTATGACACCTATTAGTGATGAAGCTAAACTTGATGAAGATGTCATTAATAATAAAATATTAATTATTAGTTATCATCAAAGTAAAGGAAGAGAAGCTAAAGTAGTTATTGTTTATGGATTTGATGATACATACTTTAAATTTTATGGAAAAAATCTTAAAAATGATAGATGTCCTAATACAATTTTTGTAGCTATAAGTAGAACAAAAGAAAAATTAATTCTTATTCAAGATGAACGAAATGCTCCTTTACCATTTTTAGATTTAAATAATTTATATATTGATAATTATGTTAATATTATTAAATCTAATAAAAATATGGAAATAAAAGAAAAAAAAGTTTTTAATAATGATAATTTTGTCAAAAAGAATGTTAGTGAATTAGTTAAATTTTTATCATCAACATCATTACAAAATTTAATTAGTTTAACTAATAATTTATTTAAAACAGTTTATGATTGTATTAATGATATTGATATTAAATCAAAAGTTGAAACATCTAAAGATAATTATGAAGAAGTTTCAGAAATTAATGGTTTAGCTATTCCAAGTGTTTATGAAAAGGTTATTTCAAATGATGGTAATCTTAGCACTATTGAATATTATGTAATGGAACATATAAAAAACAATAATGATATTCAAAAATATGCAGGTAAAATTAATATTCCTTGTAAAAATATATCTGATTATTTAAAAGTATCAAATGTTTATAATGCTTTACAAAATAATCTTCATTCTAAAATAGCAAGTATTAAAAATTATAATTGGATTGATAATTCTCAAGTTGATAAATGTTTAAACAATTTAGAATTTATTAAAAGTGATAATTTATTTTTTGAATATAAAATAACAAATGATGATGATTTAGATGAAAATTTTTTTATTTATAAACATAAAGATTTTGGTGAAATACGAATTGCTGGAAGAATTGATGCTTTTGATAATGATAATATTTATGAATTTAAATGTGTATCAAATATATCTATAGAACACAAATTACAAATAATCATTTACTATTGGTTATGGATAAATAGCAAATTAAAAGAAAATTATGGTGATAAAAATGGAATTATTATTAATATTAGAACTGGTGAAACATTAAAATTAAAAAAAGATATATATACTATTAATCAAATTGTTGAATTAATACTCAATGATAAATTAACTTGTGTTGAAGAATTAACAGATGAAGAATTTATTCTTAAAATGAAAATTTAATAAAAAATTTAATAAATAAAAATTTTAATAAATAAATTATTTATTCTTTATATTTATATATTTATCACTTCCAGCAGCATGTCTCAATGTATATATACTACTCTTTTTCCATTCTTGACCTACTGCTTTTTCACTCATAATATAAATATCACCACTATTTAATTTAATTTCATAATAATCACTTACTGATTTATTTTTATAATACCAAATCCATCGCATTGGATAATTATCAGCACCTAAACTTAAACAAATTACTCTTGTTCTTTCAGCATCTCCATGAAATCCAATTCCACATTTTTTTAAATCAAAATATCTATTACCTTCTGCTATTAAATTATCCGCTTTATTATCACATTTTTTATTTATTATTTTACATAATCTTTCTTTAAATTTTTTAAATTTTTTTAATTTATTACTATCAATAATAGTTCCTTTTTTATTTTCATAATCTGGTTCTTGTTCTATTCCTTCTAATAAAACAATATTAGACCTTGCATGTTTATTTAATACTTTTTTTCTTCTTGTATCATAATATTTTTTATCCCAATCTAATTTAGTTAATTCATTATATATTTCTATTTGTTTTTCTTCATTAATATAATTTCTTATAATTAATACACCAGCTTTTTCATTTTCAATATTTAAATTAATATATTCTGTTTCAAACTCTTTTTTCTCAAAATATTTTTTTAATTTATCTAAATTATCAATAGTAAATCCTGAGCCTTTTTCTCCTAATGTTCCTAATAATTCCATTCCTGCATGATTTTCACCAGCATCTCCAAATGTTATAGCTATTCTTTCTTCCTTATTCATTATTAAAATATATTAATAATTATTTATTAAAAATCAATTTTTTATTGAATAAAAATTGAAATAATATTATTTTAAGCTATTATAACATATTATTAACAAAAGCAAATAATATTAATGTCTCAATCTCCAAATAAATCAGAAAATGGAAATAGTTCTCCAAATAAATCAAAAAATGGAAATAATTCTCCAAAACCAAATTATACTTGTGATTTTTGTGAAAAAAAAGGTCATAAAAAAAGTTATTGTTTTGAATTAGAAAAAAAACAATTACAAGATGAAAAAAAACAATTACAAGATGAAAATAAAAAATTAAAAAATGAAAATAAACAATTACAAGATGAAAATAAACAATTAAAAAATGAAAATAAACAATTAAAAAATGAACTACATATAACTAATAATAATATTAGTTATATAGATGCAATTAAAAATAATTTAGATTATGAATTATTTGGTAGTTATAATAACTTTGATTTAATGCGTGAATTGATATCAAAAAATTATTAATTTTCATTTTTATATAATAATTGATAAATATTAAGTTTTTTTGTTCTTGGATATCTTAAAACTCTTCCTATTACTTGGTCTAATGTTTTAGGTTCTAAATAATTAAATAGAATTAAATCATCAACAAATTCTAAATTTAAACCATTTGATAAACTCAAGTCATTAATAAATAATAATTTAATTGTATTATCATTTTTAAATTTATTTACAATGTTAGTTAAATCTTCAATATTACCACCATTTAATTCTAAATAACTAAATATTTTTTCATTATAATAATCTTCTAAATAATTATTTAATTCTTTTCTGGTAGAACAATATAATATTATCTTATTTTTACATAAATCTAAAATATCTTTTAATATAATCATCTTATCTAAATTTATAAATTCATTATCATTTTTATTAATTTGAAGAGATGTTAATTCATCTTTTCTATAAATTTTATCACTTCCAACATATTCTATTTTTATTTTTGTATCATCAATATCTTTATCATCATTATATTTTATTAATTCATAAATACATTCATTACAAATATTATCATTATTTGGTGTTATATAATAATCAATACTATTATTTTTATACTCATTTTCTAATTCCATATCTTGAATATTATTAAAACATTTAATACAAATTAAATTATTAAAAAATTTATTTTTTAAAATATCTGTTAATGCTTTTAATTCTTGATGTTCTGCTACTAATTTATTTTTGCTAATAATATGACTTTCTTTATCACCATTATTATTAAATTTAATATATTTTTCTGTTTCAGTAATACTTTCTAATTTGGATGACATTAATTTAATAGAATTGGAATATAAATTTGATAGAACATCTTTATAAGAATTTAAATCAACATTACCACATTCTTTAGTTAAAATATTATAATGATGTGTATTAATTCCATTCATTGTTTGTTTTTGACAGAATTTAGAAAATATATTATCAACATATTTATTTTTACAAATAAACTTTTTATAATTGGGTGGTTTAATTTTCATACATTTTTTAATATATTTTATTTCACAGGAACAATCATTTTGTTTTAGATTTGGTAAATATAAATTATATGAGCCTATTGTAAAACTTAAATTATTTTCATCAAAAATAGAATGTATGGATGCTGAAATAAACCAAACCATTTTAGTTAATATATTATGTTTTAAAAGATTTTGTATTGTATCTATTTCATCAAAAAAAACTGAACGAAAATAAAAATTATGATATGATATAGCTTGAACTAATGAAATATATAATACAGGAGTTATTAAAATAATGTCATTATCCATTAAAATATATTTATCATTATATAAAGCATTAATATCTTTATTTTCTGAAATAAATTTACATTTCATTTCATTTTTATAAATTTTATTTATTGATTCAATCCATTGAGAAAATATATTATGTGGAACTACTATTAAAAAACAATTCTCTCTTTTATTCTCAAATAATTTTATAAAATATATTAATGCTAAAATAACAAATGTTTTACCTGTTCCTGGAGGGTCTGAAAACATACCATATTTAAATTCTTTATTATTAAAATTACTATCTATTTGTAAAGCTTTATATATTAATGATTTTTGATGTGGTTTTAAAATAATATTAAATTCATTATTATTAATATTCATTTGATTCGATTTTTTATTAATTTTCATCATATTATTTTAATATTTTATAAATTTTATTTAAAATTTACCCAAATAAAAATTGATTTTTTTAATCTTTAATTAATTAATTTAATTTTAAGAAATTTAAAAAACTAAAATGGTTTGGTGTGTTGATTGTGGTTATATTCAATTAGATAATGAAGAATTTATTAAACATAAAAGAGGTAATATTAGAGACCACCACGAAACATATTCAAGTAAGGAATGTTGCATTTTTTGTGCTAAAATTAAAGGTGAATTTTTAAATCACGAAAATTCTAATGATTGTCCTTTTATTAGAAAAGATTGTTTAGCATTATGTAAGAATTGTGGATTAAATGGAAAAGATTTTAATCACCATCCGTCACATTCTTCTAAATATTTTAATACAGTTAATAAAAAAATTATAAAATAATTTTATGGTTAAGAATAAAAAAAAATCATATATTAAAAAAGATATTAAAGAAGATATTGAAACATATTATTTATTTAATAATGATGATAAAACAGAAAGTATTATTAATATTACTGAAGAAATTACTGAAAATAAAAAAACTGGCGATATTAAAAAAACATTATCATATACATTAATAAATCCTAAAGAAGAACAAGACGAAATAATTGATAATTATGATACTAATTCTCTTGAATTTTTACAAAAATTATTAGAACAAGATGATAATATAGTTTATGATTATTATGTAAAAGAAGATGAGTATTTAGTTAGTAAATATAATAGAGGTAAATCTAATAAAAATTTAAAGAATGATAATAAAATAAAAGGAAATGAAATAATATTAAAAAATAATAAAAATAATAATAAAAATAATAATAAAAATGAAAATAAAATAGTTAAGAAAGAAAAGACAGAAAGTGAGTTAATAGATGAAATGAATAAGATGGTATTAAATAAAGAAAATACAAATACAACATTTAAACTTATTGGTGAAGATATAATTAGAAAAGAAATTAATAGTATTGTTAAAAATAAGAAATCAAAAGAAGAAATGTTTTATTCAAAAAAATTAAAAAATGTATTTAATTCAATAATAAAAGAGGATATAGAAACAAGACCAAATTTAAGTAAAATATTATTAGATAATAATTTAGATATTAAAACAAAAACAGTAATATTTAAAAAGTATATAAAATATGTTGATGAAGATAAGTATTTAAGTGATGAAGCAGATAAATTAAAAATGGAAATTAAGCAATTAGTAAAAAATAAAAAATTAATTACAAATGAAGATGAATTATATGAAAAAATTAATAATAAAATAATGCCTGATAATTTAAAAGATAAATTAAAGAATTTATATAATCGTTATTTAGTTGATAAAAATGAGAAATTGTTATCATTAATTAAAAATGTAGAACAATTACCTTTCCATTGTAATTCAAATATTTTAACTGATATAATTAAAACAAATAACTTTGATAATAAAAAAATATTTATTAGTGATTTATATAAAAAATTAAATGAAGAAATATATGGAATTGAAGATACAAAAGATGCTATTATTAGTTTCATTGCTAAACAATTACATAATCCAAAACAAATTAATAGTAAATTTATGACATTACAAGGTTCTCCTGGTGTTGGTAAAACATCATTAGTTCAAACAATATCAAAAATATTAGATATACCTTATTATTATATAAATTTATCTAATATAGATAATAAAAATACTTTAATAGGACACGATTATACTTACGAAGGTTCAATATATGGTGTTATAGCTTCTGCTTTAATGAGTAATAAATGTTTAAATGGTATAATATTTATAGATGAAATAGATAAAATAAATGAAAAAATTCAAAATGTATTTATTAGTATTTTAGATCCATTAACTAATTCAGAATTTAAAGATAAATATTTTAGAGATTTTAATATTGATTTATCAAAATCAACAATAATTCTTGCATTAAATGATGATACATTAATAAATCCAATTCTTAAATCAAGACTTCATATAATAAAAATAAATGATTATAATAATAATGATAAAAAAAATATAATTTCAAAATTCTTAATACCTAAGTTAAAAGAAAATTATAATGTTGAAATTAATATTGAAAATACTGTTATTGATTTTATAATTGAAGAAACTAAACATAATGGTGGAATAAGAGAAATTAATTCATACTTAACAAAAATATATGATTTAGCTGTTTTAGATATTTATACAAACAAATATAATTTTAATAATAATTTTACATATGAAAATATTAAATTATTAAATATAAAAAAAAATATTAATTTACCTTATTTTATATAAGTTCAACATTATAATCTTTAAAATCATCAATATAATAATATTTTTCAATACATTTAACTATTTTAATATTTTTAGGTATTTTTTTTATTTTTAAACTATAATATTTTAATTCTAAATATTCTATAGAGTTTGGAAGATTATTTAATTCTTTTCTATAATCATTAATATATAATTTTTTAATACTATTAGGTAAATTATCTAAATTTAATTTACTTCCATATATTTTTAATTCATCAATATTATTATGTAAATTATCTATTATATATTGATTATTACAATAATGCATAGTTAAACTTTTAACATTTAATGGAATGAATATTTCTTGATTAAAATAACTTCTAAAAGTTAAATGTGTTAAATTAATATTATTTGATAAATCTATTTCTTGATTAAA
>OJDV01000138.1_pt1 | contig 33128 bp, 27 predicted proteins | sample 1592911 | NCBI WGS metagenome assembly OJDV01 (sample SAMN05416860, study PRJEB24817) | seawater metagenome | isolation source: Sea water | place: Canada:Atlantic | collected 2013-11 | reverse complement strand
CATCCATCAGGTACAGATAATTTTGTCCGGTACTACCATTACGCCAAAGAATGTCAGCTTTGCCATCGCCATCGAAGTCGGTTTTTATATTGGAGCCGCTTGGTGGAGCTGTGAAAGACGTACTCAGTAGTTCACTATAATCAATAAAGCCCTCATCATCTTCGGATGTGGCCTTTACAATACCGACATTTTTAGCCAGCCAAGAAGTATCAATGTAGTAATATTCATAGACGACAATACCTTGATGAAGAATTTTTCTGGTTGTGCGATCTTGTACTTTTATCGTTGCGAATGTACCTGCTGTTACTGTTACTGTTTCTGTTCCAAGGACGGTTGAGCTATATGAATACTCCATTGTAAGCTCATCTTCTGGTCTTATGTTGTCGGATTCAATTGTTCCAGAGCTGGTTTGGGTTTGACCTACGATAAGTTGAGGGCCTAGGAATGTCATTGGAGGACTGTACCTACCTTCTATTGGTTGGTTATTCTCGTCTAGAAATGTGCCACCATGGGCTCTTAGTCCATTTGAGTCGTTTGTGAAGTAAGAATATACAGGATCTTCTGCAGTAGTAGAGCTTGTAAAAGTGACCGCCTCTATACCATTGATAGAGTGAGTCTGGTGCTGAACGGTATGTGTATATTCTTTAACGGCGACGGGATTAGCTTCATTGACTCTGTACCGCCAACTATTTCCGGGTATAAGCGGCAGATATTCGGAGGTTAATGCAACTGAGTTTGGAGACTCTAAAGATTCAGCGAAGCTCAAGCTTGAGGCGGATAAAAAAGAAATTAAGAAAAAAAGTCGTAAGGAAACCATGTTTAATACTCCCTATTAAAATTTTGGTTTTGTTGATGAGTGAGGGAATATTACTTTAGAAGCTTGATCATAAACAATAGTTTTTTGTGAAGAAGCGTGAATGTTTTATCGGGTCAGCAAAGTTAAGGATAATTTCCTGAAAATATAAGGGGGTGTTTAGGGAGCTTAAACATCTTGGATACAAAGTTCTAGAGACTCTGTCCAGTGAGGGCAGATTATTCCAAAGGAATTATTTAACTTCAGGGTAGATAGTTTAGAATTCATCGGTCTTTTGGCCGGAGCAGGGTATTCTGAAGAAGGTATACCACTAATCTGAAAAGAGTGCTCTTTTTGTTGTGATGAACATTTCGCCAGAATTTGTCTCGCGAAATCACACCAACTGGTTCGGCCTCTTGAGGTTAGGTGGTAGAGCCCTGAGGTCTCTTTCATAATGCCTAACTCAAGGCCTTTATTGTCCAATGATTGAGCCAGTATATAACTGGTGATGCTTGATATATCTCTACTCCAAGTAGGGGAGCCAAATTGATCGTCTACAATGTTTAGGCTGTCTCGTTCTTGCATTAACCGCAGCATGGACAGCAAAAAATTATGACCACGTGCCGCATAAACCCAACTAGTTCTAAATATATAATGAGGAATGTCGTAGCTTTGGATTGCTAGTTCACCATTGAGTTTAGTTTCACCATAAACATTTTGCGGGTTAGTTCGATCTGTTTCTACGTAAGCTGTTTGCTTAGTACCATCAAAAACGTAATCTGTAGAGTAGTGTATCAAAGCAGAGCCAAGTTTTTTTGCTTCTTCTGCCATGATTTCTGGCGCATGAGTATTAATTGAGGTAGCTAGTTTTCGCTCTGTTTCTGCTTTATCTACAGCAGTATAAGCGGCTGCATTTACGATGAGATCAGGTTTTATTTCTTGAATGGTTGCCCGTAGATTTTTATGATCGGCTAGGTCGAGTGTTGCACGATCAAACGCAACAACATGACCGAGAGATGATAGTGTTCGTTGTAGTTCCCAGCCAAGCTGACCATTTTTTCCTGTTAGCAATATAGTTGTCATGCGTAAGTCTCGCACTCATCTAGTGATTTACCGATTTTGTCTTTTTCTGAAAGTGTTGGTGTCTCTCCATTTAACTGCCAATCGATATCAAGGCTCGCCTCATCCCAAGCTAGTGTTCGTTCATGTTCAGGAGCATAGTAATCTGTAGTTTTATATAGAAAGTCTGCTGACTCTGACAACACTACAAAGCCATGCGCAAAGCCTGGTGGTACCCAGAACATTTTTTTATTTTCAGCAGAGAGATTTTCACCGACCCACTTACCAAACGTTGGTGAGCTTTTTCGCATATCAACAGCAATATCCAGCACTTCACCAGAAACAACCCTGACTAACTTTCCTTGGGCCTGCTTGATTTGATAATGTAAGCCACGCAAGACATTTTTACTGGAACGAGAGTGATTATCTTGGACGAAGTTAAGATCTAATCCAGATGTTTCTTTGATGTGTTCCATGAAGACTTTTTCATTGTAGCTTTCGAAAAAAAAGCCACGCTCATCACCAAAAACAGAGGGTTCTATAATGCAAACCTCGGGTATGGTTGTTTCGATAATTTTCATTTGAGAAGTTTTTCTTCTAGTATATTCAGCAGGTATTGACCGTAGCCATTTTTAGCTAAAGGCATGGCTAATTTTTTTAACTGTTCAGAGGAAATATGTCCTAGTCGCCAAGCGATTTCTTCAGGGCAGGCAACTTTTAAACCTTGTCTACGCTCTATCGTTTCAATAAAGGCTGATGCTTCTAGTAGAGACTCATGTGTGCCTGTGTCTAACCATGCATAACCTCGACTTAACATAGAAACTTCGAGTTGTTGTTTTTCTAAATAGATCCTATTAACGTCTGTTATTTCTAGCTCACCACGATCGGATGGTTTGATACTCTCAGCAATTTCTATGACTTGATTATCATAAAAATAAAGTCCCGTAACGGCATAGCTCGATTTAGGTTTTAGTGGTTTTTCTTCAAGGCTGATAGCGGTTCCTTGATCGTCGAATTCGACAACCCCGTAATGTTCCGGATCGTTAACCCGATAGGCGAAAACCGTTGCGCCGTTAGGTTTTTTCGCTGCCTTTTCTAATTCAGCCTGGAAGTCGTGACCATAGAAAATATTATCGCCCAAGATAAGTGCGACATTATCCGAGCCGATAAACTCTTTACCAATGATAAACGCTTGAGCGAGGCCATCCGGTGAAGGCTGTTCCGCATACTTCAAGCTGATACCGAGATGACTTCCATCACCCAAGAGTTGTTCGAATCGAGGTGTGTCCTGTGGTGTTGATATGATCAAAATCTCAGTAATTCCAGCCAGCATTAAGGTGCTGAGAGAATAGTAGATCATTGGCTTGTCGTAGATTGGTAATAGTTGTTTTGAAACAACTTGGGTGACAGGGTAGAGTCGAGTTCCTGAGCCACCTGCTAGAATAATTCCCTTCATGAATTTTCCTTTGTTTAGTAGTTTTTGTTGATCCAGCTTTTATAAGCACCGCTTGTTACATTATCAGTCCAGTCACTGTTTGATAAATACCAGTCAACTGTTTTTTTGATGCCTGTCTCAAAACTTTCTGTCGGTGTCCAGCCAATTTCAGTTTCAATCTTATTTGCGTCGATAGCATAACGCCGATCATGGCCCAGGCGATCAGTGACATAAGTGATGAGTTCAGCATATGGCTTATCGGCGGGTCGTCTCTCGTCAAGAATAGAGCAAATGGTATGCACAACATCAAGATTGGTTTTTTCGCTGTTGCCACCGATGTTATAAACTTCACCGACCCTACCTTTTTCTAAAACAGCGCGAATAGCAGAGCAGTGATCGCCGACATATAACCAGTCACGAATATTTTGTCCATCGCCATAAATAGGCAGATCTTTCCCAGCTAAGGCATTTAATAAAACGAGCGGGATCAGTTTTTCAGGAAACTGCTGCGGGCCATAGTTGTTTGAACAGTTTGTTGTCAGCGTAGGCAAGCCATAAGTGTGGTGATAGGCTCTGACTAGATGATCAGAAGCGGCTTTTGAAGCCGAGTAAGGGCTGTTCGGCGCATATGCAGTGGTTTCAGAAAAAGCGGGATCCGTCTTTTCAAGTGAACCATAGACTTCATCCGTTGATACATGCAGGAAGCGGAAGGCCTGTTTTTTATCTTCAGGCAAGTCTTTCCAGTAGCGCTTAACCTCATCTATAAGATTAAAAGTCCCATTTACATTGGTGAGGATAAAATCTTCAGGCCCATGAATCGAACGATCAACATGGCTTTCAGCCGCAAAGTTGATCACCGCACGAGGCTTATGCTCATTCAATAGAGACGTGATCAGCTCTCGATCACCGATATCACCTTTAATAAAAGTATGTTGATCATTGTTATCGAGTGTGGCTAGGCTTTGAAGATTGCCAGCATAAGTTAGAAGATCGAGATTGATGATAGGTTCATCATTTTCAGAGAGCCAGTCCAAGACAAAGTTTGAGCCGATAAAACCAGCTCCACCAGTGATTAAGATCATAAAATTAGAAACCTGAAAGTGCGCGCAGAAATGTATATTGATTTCATTGTAGAATAAGCGTCAAAATGATGCTGCAACCTTAACAATTGCAGGGTTGTTACTCAAGAACTTCTTTCTGTAAATGACTGTAAATCGACATAAACTTAAGACTATAAATACTTGAATACTTCTGCTAAACGGTCACCAACACTTTCTCGTAATGTAATCTGGAATGTTTTAGGTTCTTTTGCACCGTTATTGGTTGCCATCGCCGCTGTTCCGTTAGTTATAGCAGAGTTAGGGCTTGAGCGGTTTGGTGTTTTGACCTTGATATGGGCAGTGCTAGGTTATTTCAATTTATTTGATTTTGGTGTCGGGCAGGCACTGACCAAACTATTAGCCGAGAGAAGAGAAACCGAGACGGGGCAAGTGCTTGCTCCACTGGTTTGGACTGGTATGAGTTTATTGCTTTTGATGGGACTGATCGCAGCTGTGATCCTGTGGTTTTTAACCCCCTGGTTAGTTTTATCCTTGTTGAAAATTCCAGAGCATTTAAAAGAAGAAGTCATTACTTCGTTTTATTGGCTCTGTTTAGGTCTACCTATTGTGATCACGACGGCGGGTCTGCGAGGAATTCTCGAAGCTTATCAAGAGTTTAAAAAGATAAATCTGGTCAGAATCCCATTAGGCGTATTGATCTTCATTGCTCCACTACTTGTTTTACCTTTCTCTTCTAGTCTAGTCGTTATTATGTGGGTGTTGTTAGCAGGCCGGCTGCTGGCTTGGTTGTTTTATTTGAAGTATTCATTCCAAACGATGCCAGCTTTGATGCATAAAGTGGATCTGGCTAAGGAGCACTTGCGGCCCTTGATCACATTTGGAGGCTGGATGACGGTCAGTGGGGTGATTGGACCGGTGATGGTGTATTTTGATCGGTTTGTCATCGGTGCTGTTGTTTCGATGGCGGCGGTTGCATATTACGTTACACCTCATGAAGTTGTTTCTAAATTATGGATCTTCCCAAGTGCGCTAGTTGGTGTGCTGTTTCCAGCGTTAGCAGCCAGCCTGGTTAATCAGCGGTCGCGAGTTGCTGGTTTGCTCGACAGAGGACAAACCCTGACGTTTTTTTGTCTGTTACCGATCATTATTATGGTGTATATGTTTGCTGAAGAAGGCTTAGCCATGTGGCTGAGCGATGAGTTTGCAGAAAAAAGTTTCCTTGTATTGCGATTATTGATCGTTGGTGTGTTTATCAACTGTATGGCAGCTGTACCTTCATCATTGATCAAGGCTGCTGGAAGGCCCGATCTAAATGCCAAGTTACATTTGGTCGAGCTCCCGTTTTATCTCATTGCACTTTGGTATACGACGGTTCATTTGGGCATTGTCGGTGCGGCTTGGGTTTGGTTGATCCGTGTTGTCATAGATACGGTCGTTTTATTTCTGATCGCAAATAGTTTATTACCAGAAGCTCGACAGGCTCAGATTAAACACTTTATATATATAATCTGCAGTCTTTTGGTATTATTAGCAGCTTCATACATACAAAACATACCGGCTAAGTTTATTTTAGTGTTTGTAGTTGGCTTGATAAGCCTTTTGATGATTTGGAGCGATATTAAGCAGCATGGTACTTTTTCGACACCTAAGGACATAGAGCCATGAGTTTGCCTGAACAAGTTGAGCTAGAAAGTGCTGTTTGTCCTATGGATTGTAAGCCTAGTGATAAGGCCGTGCTCAAAGGTAGCGATCGATTACATAATTTGCTTGGTGAGTTTGAGGTGGTGACATGCCAATCTTGTGGCCTGATGAGAACAAATCCTAGGCCGACGGCAGAAACAATCGGCTATTACTACCCCGAAAATTATGGGCCATATCAAGGCACAAAAGTGTCTGTAGCTGATCAGAATAACAAACCTTCCTTAATGGCTCGGTTCGCAAAGCGTTTCATCCGGTTTAATACAGAATGTATACCTGAATCACTGAAAGGTGGAAGAATGCTCGAAGTCGGTTGTGCTTCTGGGCGCTACCTACACAAAATGGCTCAACAAGGCTGGCGAGTTGAAGGCATTGAGTTTTCAGAAGAAGCGGCTGATTCAGCGCGTTTGCTGGGCTATTCCATTAAAACAGGCAGTTTAGAAACGGTTGATGATTATGCTGAACCATTTGATCTGATCACGGGCTGGATGGTTGTGGAACATCTTCATAAACCTGTTGAGGCCTTGAAAAGGCTGGCGGGTTGGACAAAGCCAAACGGTTGGATTGCGATCTCAGTTCCGAATGCACATTCAATTGAATTTAAAATATTCAAAGATCGATGGCATGCATTACAATTGCCGACACATCTTTATCACTTTACTCCTGAGTCAATTGAGAAAGTCCTTGATGCTTCTGGTTGGCAGCTAAAAAAAATCCATCATCAACGTATGCTAGGTAGTCAGTTCGAAAGTTTGGGTTATGTTGTAGGTGAACGATTTCCTAATGGCCGACTACATCAATTTCTTTCAGGTATTTCTGAAAAAGGCGTGTTGTGGAATGTCGCTGTGTATCCGCTGGCATGGTTGTTAAGCCTGTTTGGTCAAACCGGTAGAATGACGATCTGGGCACAAAAAAAATGATCAAGGTAGCGGCTTATACTGGTGGGCTTGATGTTCCTAGTGCGCGTTATCGTGTGCGTCAATTGATTCCTGCGTTGCAAAGAAATCATATCCAAATTAAAGAATATCGATCACCGATCAGCGTGTATCCGCCAAAACAAAAATTACTTAGGCCCTTTTGGGGCGCGGGTGTCCTATTATCAAGGTCTGCTTCAGTTGTGGCTGGCTATCAAGCCGATGTGACCTTGTTGCAACGAGAAATGCTCTCAACTTTAGTGTCATTGGAACCGTTTACAAAAAGTCCACGCGTACTCGATGTTGATGATGCTATTTTTCTCTTTCGTGAAGGCCGGGCAGCGAAGAAGCTTGCAGAACTTTCCGAGCATGTGATCTGTGGAAATGAGTTTTTAGCAGAAAAATTTAATCAATGGAATAAGCAGATGTCTATTGTTCCTACAGCGGTTGATACAACGAAATATGTGCCTAAAAAACTTGTGACGGAGAAGAAAATAATCGGCTGGATGGGAACTTCCGGAAACTTTTCATACCTCTATAAAATTGCGCCCGCATTAGAAAAAATATTAACTAGCAGAAGTGATGGTGTGTTTCGTATTGTCTCTGATCAACGTCCAGAATTTAACTCAAAGCTTGATCAGTTTGTTGATTATATAAAGTGGACGCCCGCAAATGAGGTGGAGCAATTGCAATCGATGACCGTAGGTCTGATGCCACTTGAGGACGGAGAGTGGGAACGTGGAAAGTGCAGTTTTAAAATGTTGCAATACATGGCTTGCGGAGTGCCTACAGTGGTTTCACCTGTGGGTATGAATCGACAGGTTCTAGCGTTAGGAGATAGTGGGTTTTTCGCAAACACCGAAACCGAATGGGTTGATCGAATAAGTGATTTTCTCGATAACGAAAAGCTTAGAACGGAGTTTGGAAGCAAGGGACGTGAGGTTGTTGAGCAGCATTTTAGTCATGAAATTATTGCTACTAAATTGACTGATGTTTTGAAGAAAGTTATATGAAAGTACTCCATATAATTACAGGGCTAGGCATGGGTGGTGCCGAGATGATGTTGTCAAAATTGATCATGGCAACGCAAACTGATCTAGAGCATGTGGTGATTTCTTTGACTAACTCTGGAATGATTGGTGAGCAAATAAAAAATGCTGGAATTCCGGTGATCAGTTTAGACATGAGTTCACTCGTATCTGGACTTAAAGGCACAACCAAGCTCGCCTCAGAAATTCGTAAAGCTCAACCCGATGTCATTCAAACCTGGATGTATCACGCTGATCTGATAGGTGGCATTGTCGCAAGAATGATTGGGTTTAAGAATATAATTTGGAATATTCGTAATAGTGATCTTGACCCGAATAAAACAAAATATCATACACGTTTAACGGTGAATGTCTGTGGGGTTATTTCTAGGTTCATCCCTAAAAAAATTATAAGTAACTCAACAAGATCTGCAGAGCTACATCAACAGAAAGGCTATAAAAAAGAAAAGTTTATTATTATTCCGAATGGTTTTGATCTGAATAAATTTAAGATTGCTGAGAATAGAGATGTTCGTCGTAGTTTAGGCGTTAATAAAGAAAGTTTTTTGATCGGCTTCATTGCAAGGTTTGATCCGCAAAAAGATCATAAGGGCTTTGTAGCAGCTGCGAAGTTATTAGCAGAAAAATATAAAAATGTGTGCTTTGCATTATGTGGCGCACAAATGGATGAGAAGAATAAAACATTGAATCAATGGATAGATGCAGCAGGCTTAACGAATTCTTTCGAGCTATTAGGTTTGCGAACGGATGTGGATCAAATTACCTCTGAATTAGATCTAGCCACTATGTCATCTGCTTATGGCGAAGCATTTCCAAATGTGATCGGTGAGGCAATGGCTTGTGGCGTCCCTTGTGTGGTGACGGATGTTGGAGATTCAGCCTGGATCGTAGGAGAAACAGGCCTTGTTGTGCTACCGAATGATCCACAAGCACTGGCTGATGCATGGGAATCGATACTCTTAATGGATCCTCAACAACGTTTGAAACTGGGGCTTCAGGCTAGAAAGAGAATCGAAGAAAATTTTTCAATTGAAAATATCGCAAAACAATATACCAATCTTTATCAGGAAGTAATGACCTAAATTATGTGTGGATTTTGCGGGTATATACAAACAGAGTCAGCATCATATTCTAGAAACTTAATTGTCTCAATGAACGAGAAGCTTGAGCACCGTGGACCTGATGATCAGGGATATTGGTTTGATGAAGAGCGAGGTATTGCACTTGGACATACGCGTTTGTCGATCAACGATCTTTCTCCAGAAGGGCATCAACCGATGCTATCGGCAGGTGGACGTTATGTGATCGCTTTTAATGGTGAAATTTATAATTTTAAAGCAATAAAAAAAGAACTTGAAACGATAGGGCTTGCACCTGATTGGAGAGGGCACTCTGATACAGAAGTTTTACTTGCCGCGATCAATGTTTGGGGTATTTCTGATGCCTTGAAAAAAACAGTCGGCATGTTTGCTTTTTCTTTATGGGATAAACAAGAACGAACGTTGACCTTAGCGCGTGATCGCATGGGTGAAAAACCACTCTATTATGGCTGGCAAAAGGATAGCTTCTTATTTGGCTCTGAGTTGAAATCTTTAAAAGTACATCCTGATTTTCAAGCGGAGATTGATCGGGATGTGATGGCACTTTTTATGCGCTATAACTACATTCCTGCACCCTGGTCGATCTATAAAAATATTCGTAAGTTGGTCCCGGGAAGTTACGTTAGTTTCCGATTAGATTCTGAGCAATTTAAGAATAAAAAATCACCAGAGCCGATCGTTTATTGGTCATTTAAAACAGTTGCTGAACAAGGAATTGCTGATCCCTATTTGGGTACGGATCAACAAGCTATTGAAAAACTAGACCAGTTGTTAAATCAATCTGTCGCAGATCAAATGTTAGCAGATGTCCCTTTGGGTGCTTTTTTGTCTGGCGGTTATGATTCGTCGTTAGTTGTTGCATTGATGCAAGCGCAATCAAAGCAACGCGTAAAAACTTTTTCTATTGGTTTTAATGAAAAAGGTTTTGATGAGGCGCAGCATGCAAAGGCTGTCGCTCAGCACCTGGGAACGGATCATACCGAGCTTTATGTTACAGCAGAAGAAGCGATGGCGGTGATTCCGAAGCTTTCAACATTGTATGACGAACCTTTCTCAGATTCTTCACAGATCCCAACTTATCTAGTTTCGAAAATGGCGCGTGAACATGTCACGGTGAGTTTGTCTGGCGATGGAGGCGATGAGCTTTTCGGAGGCTATAACCGATATTTTTTAGGTGAAAAGATCTGGCAGCGGTTGAAACCATTTCCACATTGGTCACGGAAACTTTCTGCTAGCCTTGTCACATCAGTCTCACCAACGACTTGGGATAAACTAGTCGCTGGTCTGGGACGAATTACGCCGGCTGAGCTTAGTGCAGGACGAGCTGGCGACAAGTTACATAAGCTAGCTTCTTTATTCTCTGTTTCTAGCTCGAATGAGCTCTATCTGAAACTTTTATCGCATTGGGATGAACCTGAAAAAATAGTCCTGAATTCAAATGATCCTAACAAGCAAGTAGAGCAGACATTGCTTCTGGATAGTTTTATCGATCGCATGATGTGTATTGATAGTACGGGCTATCTATCGGGAGATATTCTAACCAAGGTTGATCGAGCAGCAATGGGCGTCAGCCTCGAAACGCGTGTGCCCTTGCTTGACCATCGTGTTGCTGAATTTGCTTGGCAATTACCGATGAACATGAAAATTCGTGAAGGTAAGGGTAAGTGGATATTACGACAGGTTTTGTATAATTATGTTCCTCAAACGTTACTAGATCGGCCTAAAATGGGATTTGGTGTGCCAATAGACAGCTGGTTGCGTGGGCCGCTTCGTGAGTGGGCGGAAGAATTATTAGATGAGTCTCGTTTGAAAAATGAAGGTTATTTTAACCCTCAGCCGATCAGAGAAAAGTGGGATGAACATCTTTCAGGAAAACGAAACTGGCAATATCATCTTTGGGATGTATTGATGTTTCAACAATGGCTGGAGCAAGAATAAAGTGAAACCAAAACTATTCTTTTTAGTAACGGAAGATTGGTACTTTGTCTCGCATAGAATGCAATTAGCGTGTGCTGCAAAAGAAGCAGGTTTTGATGTTATCGTCGCTACTCAAATAGGAAAACACCAAGAGTTAATCGAAGAAGCTGGTTTAATTTTGGAACCATTACTTTTTGCACGATCTCATACAAAACCTTGGCAAGATCTAAAAACGGTCATACAAATTTATAGACTATATAAAAAACATCAACCGAACATAGTCCATCATGTAGCGATTAAACCTGTTTTGTATGGTTCTATCGCTAGTTTTTTTGCGCGAACTCCTGCTGTTGTGAATGCATTAACCGGACTTGGTTTCGTTTTCTCATCTACACAAAAAAAAGCAAGGTTGATCAGAAGAATAATCTCGCCATTCTTACGGTATTTGCTCTCTAGAGCAAATACGTGGTTAATTTTACAAAACCCGGATGACTTACAAACTCTAAGGAAGGGGAAGATCATGAGTCATCATAGGGTGGCTCTGATTAGAGGATCTGGCGTCGATATTTCTAACTTTAAATTGCAAAAAAGTTTAGAAACTAATATTCCTATTGTTATGTTGGCTGCTAGGTTGATCTGGGAAAAAGGTATCAGTGAGTTTGTTGAGGCAGCACAACTTTTAAATGGAAAAGGTATTCAAGTGAGGTTTGTGCTTGTAGGAGCAGCTGATATTGAAAATCCTTCAGCGGTTTCAGAGGAGTTACTCTCAGACTGGGATAAAGACGGTGTTATCGAGTGGTGGGGCAGAAGAGATAAGATGGCTGATGTTCTAAGCCAAGCAGATATTGTTTGTTTACCGACATCTTACCGCGAAGGGTTGCCCAAGGTGTTGATCGAAGCCGCCGCGTGTGGAAAGACGATTGTTACTACCGATGCACCGGGTTGTCGTGAAATTGTTCAACATGGAGTGAATGGGTTGCTGGTGCCCGTTAAGGATTCTCAAGCATTAGCTGATGCGATAGAAACTTTGCTGATGGATCCTGATTTACGTAAGACAATGGGTGATGAAGGTCGGGCGCTTGTCGAGAAGGAGTTTACTATCGAGAAAGTGATCGACGAGACTTTGAATCTTTACAAAACTGCTTTGGATAAAACATGATCCTGATCGTCATCATTAGCTTGATCTCATCTGTGCTTTTGACGGGCTTGATCCGTCGTTATGCGATCAAGAAATCTCTGATTGATATTCCTAATGAAAGAAGTTCGCATAGCATTCCTGTCCCTCGGGGTGGTGGTTTGAGTATTGTTCTGATCAGTTTATTGGCCATCATCGTTACAGGTAGTTTGGACTGGCTAGAATATGAGCAATATATTGCGCTTTTAGGTGGGGGCTGTTTGGTTGCACTGATTGGTTGGTTAGATGATCACAAAGATATTTCAGCTTTGATCAGGGCTATGGTTCATCTTGCTGCAGCGAGTTGGACAGTGTTTTGGTTAGGTGGGCTTTCGTCCCTAGATCTGGGTTTGATGACAGTTCACCTCGGTTTCTTCGGCTCATTACTGGCGGTGATAGCGATCGTCTGGATGATCAACCTCTATAATTTTATGGATGGCACGGATGGCCTAGCAACGGTACAGGCTTTAACGGCTGGCAGTTTTGCGGCTTTTATATTTCTATCCGCAGGCGCGACAGGCATTGGCTCAATACTGCTTGCCATGCTTGGCGCTGCGGCAGGCTTTTTGGTTTGGAACTGGCCACCTGCAAAAATTTTCATGGGCGATGTTGGTAGCAGTTATCTTGGCTACCTTTTCGCCGCTCTGGCTATGCTGGGGGAGCAGTCTGGGGTGATGCCGCTTCTTGTTTGGTTTATTTTACTCGCGCTGTTCTTTTGGGATACAACCTTGACCTTAATCTATCGTTTTAGAAAGGGAGAGAAATGGTATGCCGCTCATTGCAGCCATGCTTATCAACGCTTTGTACAACTAGGTAACAGCCATAAAAAATTGGCGCTGATATTTTTAGTGATCAATATCACCATTTTCTGGCCACTGGCATGGTTCACAATGCGTTATAATTCGCTGCTATTACCCATCGTTATTGCTGTGGGGATTTTGAGTGCAGGCTTGTGGCTTGCAATACGACGTAAATATAATAAGTATCACTCATCATGAATATTAATTTTCGAACCATAATGGTTTTTTTACATGATCTCATTATGGTTGTGTTGGCGTGGGAGCTAGCTTGGTTTGCTCGGTTTAATTTCTCAATGCCACCTCAGGCCTTTTGGGATACTAACCTTAAAGCACTCCCTTTTGTGATAGTTATTCAATCTTTGATCAGTTGGAGACTAGGCCTATATAAAGGTTTATGGCGGTTCGCTAGCTTGCCTGATCTGTGGAATATCTTTCGGGCAAGTGCATTTGGTGTTGTGGCCGTGGTGCTGGTTTCCTTTGTCATTACTCGACTGGATAACTTTCCGCGTTCAGTGATCGTTTTTTATCCTGTGTTCTTAATGTTCTTGCTAAGCGGTTCAAGACTCGGGTACCGATTTTGGAAAGATAATACGCTTAGCTTTAAGAGTATCTCAGGTGCAGAGCGCGTGTTGGTTATTGGGGCAGGGCGTGCCGGTGAAACGGTCGCGCGTGATCTTTTGCGCGATCCAGCTTATGTCGCAGTAGGATTTATCGATGACAATGCCAAATTACATAAACGCAGAATTCAAGGTATTCCTGTTGTTGGAGGTTTGAGTTCGCTCGCAGATACTGTTGACGACTTAGGAGTGAACTCTCTACTCATCGCAATTCCGTCAGCAACGAAAGGGCAAATAAAAGATATCGTTGCTCAATGTGAACAAACAGGAAAGCCATTCAGAATGTTGCCCATGTTCACCGATGATTCTGGCAATATTGAAGAGTGGGGCTTAGACAATGTTCGAGAAGTGTCTATCGATGATTTATTAGGGCGCGATAAGGTTGAGCTTGATTGGTCTGTAATAAGCGAAGGTATTGCGGGAAAGCGAATTCTTGTTACTGGCGGTGGCGGCTCGATAGGTTCAGAACTTTGTCGGCAAATCGCTAAGCTTGATCCTGCTTCGATCATGATTTTTGAACAAGGAGAGTTTAATCTTTATAGCATTGATCGAACGTTGAAATTAGAGTTCCCAGAGTTATTACTCGAAGCTCGGCTAGGTGATGTGCATGATATGGTTGCTGTCGATGCGGCCTTCAAATCGTTTCGGCCGGAAGTTGTCTTCCACGCGGCGGCATATAAACATGTCCCTATGCTACAAGGACAGATCAGAGAGGCATTACGGAATAATGTGATCGGAACACGTATTGTCGTTGATGCCGCAGATCGATACGAAAGTGAAAAATTTGTTTTAATCTCAACTGATAAAGCAGTAAACCCGAGCAGTATCATGGGGGCGAGTAAGCGTATTGCTGAGATTTTATGCGAAGCGAAAAATCCTGTTTCAAAGACAAAATATATTACGGTACGTTTCGGTAATGTATTGGGCTCTGCTGGTAGTGTCGTGCCATTATTTCAGCAACAGATCACCTCAGGCGGGCCGGTTACTGTGACGCATAAAGAAATGACGCGATTCTTTATGACGATACCGGAAGCTTGTCAGCTGATCTTACAGAGTGGCTCCATGGGCAAGGGAGGTGAGATCTTCGTACTGGATATGGGTGATCCCGTTAGTGTGTTGTATTTAGCCGAACAAATGATCAAGCTCTCAGGAAAAGTTCCGAATAAAGGTATTGATATTCAGTTCACAGGCTTACGCCCCGGAGAGAAGCTAAGTGAAGAATTGTTTCATATCGAAGAAGATCTAGTTGCAACCGAGCATAAAAAGATACTATTAGCCAAACAACGTGTTCAAGACTGGCAAAAATTTGAAAAAACCGTAGAGCAAATTGAAACTGCTTGCGGTGTTTATAATGAGCATAAAGCCTTGGAAATAGTAAAAGAATTAGTACCAGAATTAATTCACGATGAATCAGTTCGTTAAGAAAGGAAGACTGATATTCTCAGTATCTAATGACGAACGCTTTAAAAAAGGACGATAAAAAATGACTGCAGTTGTTAAAAAAGCTGTTTTTCCTGTAGCAGGCTTAGGGACAAGGTTTTTACCCGCAACCAAGGCAAACCCCAAAGAAATGCTTCCTGTGGTTGATAAGCCATTGATTCAATATGCGGCTGAAGAAGCAGAAGCGGCTGGTATTACCGAGCTTATTTTTGTTACTGGACGTAGCAAGAATTCAATTATTGATCATTTTGATAAGGCCTATGAGCTTGAAGCTGAATTAGAAAAAAAAGCTAAGAGAGAAATGCTTGAGATCGTGCAGAATATTCTGCCACCTAACATTTCTTGTGTTTATATTCGGCAAGCAGAACCACTGGGTTTAGGACATGCGATTTTGTGTGCGAAACCTGTTATCGGCAATGAGCCATTTGCGATCCTTTTAGCTGATGATTTGATCGATGGCGGTAACAAAGGCTGTCTAAAGCAAATGGTTGAGATTTATGACCGGCATAATAGTGGTGTTATAGCCGTAGAACGAGTTCCTCAAGCTGATACTGATAAATACGGAATTGTTGAAGTCAAAAATATAGATAATAAACTAAGTCGTATTATGAGTATTGTCGAGAAGCCAGATCCTGCGGAGGCTCCTTCAAATCTAGCTGTGGTAGGGCGCTATATTCTTCCTCCTAGCATTATGGGTATTTTAGAAACGACGGGGAAGGGTGCTGGTGGTGAGATCCAACTGACGGATGCGATTGCTACCTTACTTGAAAAGAAAGAAGTTCAGGCATGGGAGTTTGATGGTACTCGATATGATTGCGGATCAAAACTGGGTTATTTACAAGCCACTGTAGAATTTGCGTTGAAACATCCAGAGCTTAAAAAAGATTTCAAAGAATATTTGGCAAATTTCGCTGCTGAGAAAAAGTAGTGTATTGAATAAATACATTAATACAAAAAAATGATTTAGCTGATTTTTTTGAATTACATTAAGACTGAATTAAACATGTGAACTTAAGCAGCAGATTATTCAAGCCCCAAAACAAACGTTACCTTTGAACTTCCGCGTTCGAAAGTAGCGTTTGTTAAGATTAAATCGAAGCCAAAAAAAATCCCGAATAATTTTTATTATTCAGGATTTTTAAATTTGGCTCCTTGGGACGGGCTCGAACCGCCGACCTAGTGATTAACAGTCACCCGCTCTACCAACTGAGCTACCAAGGATTAAAATTGAACGCGCATAATACTGATCAGAACCGATTTGGTCAACGTGATTGTGTACTTTTTTTCGCGTATTTAAATTTAATGGGCTATTAAGCTAGAGCTTTAGCTATTCGCGCTAGAGACTCTTCCAAAAGCTCCATACTGGTCGCAAATGAAATACGGATGCAACCAGGTGCACCAAATGCAGAACCAGGCACGATAGCGACACCAGCTTCTTCTAAAAGGTATTCAGCGAGTTCGATATCGTTGCTGATATTCGGCATTCTGTCGATAACGTCATTTAGATCAGGGAAGCTATAAAAAGTCCCTTCTGATGGACGGCAACGAACACCATCGATCTTGTTTAATTCCCCACAAACGAAGTCATGCCGAGCTTTGAATATTTGACACCATTCACGCACGATAGACTGATCGCCTTGCAGAGCAGCTTGGGCAGCAAATTGTGCTGTCGATGCTGGGTTTGAAGTACTTTGAGATTGGATCTTCTTCATTGCTTTAATGATACTCACATCACCGGCCGCGTATCCGATCCGCCAGCCTGTCATTGAATAGGCTTTTGAAACGCCATTCAAAATGATGGTTTGTTTGTAGAGTTTAGGACAGGCGTTGACGATATTCACAAATCGGTCAGCTCCCCAAAGGATGTGCTCATAGATATCATCAGAAGCAATCATGATTTCTGGATGTTCAAGTAAGACTTCACCTAAAGCTTTAAGCTCTTCTTCCGTATAATTACTACCGGTAGGGTTTGAAGGGCTGTTAAGGATCAACATACGCGTGTTTTCGTTGATCGCACCTTTTAACTGTTTCGGTGTGATCTTGAAGTTATCTGCAATGCCAGTTTTTAAGATAACGGGTTCCGCGCCAGTCAATTGAACCATGTCTGGATAAGAAACCCAGTATGGAGCAGGGATGATCACTTCATCACCCGGATCAAGCGTTGCTTGCATTAGGTTATAAATACTGTGTTTACAACCAACGGATACTAAAATCTGATCGAGATCATAATCAAGGTTGTTCTCGTTCTTGAATTTAGTTTGGATCGCTTTTTTCAAGACAGGAGTACCATCTACAGCAGTGTATTTCGTGAAGCCATCGTTAATCGAGTTAATCGCCACTTCTTTGACAAAATCTGGCGTGTCGAAATCAGGCTCACCCGCAGCAAGGCTAATAATATCCTTACCTGCCGCTTTAAGCTCTGCAGCTTTGGCGGAAACAGCCAGCGTTGGTGATGGTTTGATGCTATTTGCTCTGTGGGATACTTTCACTTTTTTCTACCTATTAAAAATTAACGATTTATTGTTGATTGAACGATATTGAAACGCGAATGTAATATACTTGAAGTTTTGCCGCAGAGCACCAAAAAGAATCATCTTTTCGACTGTTTTTTGAAAACACAAGCCATTTACTGATAATAATCATTGATATTAAACAAAACTGCTATGAAGCAACCATTTAAGCTGCAATCTGAATACAAACCTGCTGGCGATCAACCAGAAGCCATCAAAAGTCTTATTGGAGGGCTGGATGACGGGCTTGCTGAGCAGACTTTGCTTGGTGTGACTGGCTCGGGTAAGACATTTACGATTGCTAATGTCATTCAAGAACGACAACGCCCAACATTAATATTAGCACACAACAAAACCCTAGCGGCTCAACTTTACGGTGAGATGAGGGAGTTTTTTCCAGAAAATTCCGTTGAGTATTTCGTCTCCTATTATGACTATTACCAGCCAGAAGCCTATGTTCCTGCATCGGACACCTATATAGAGAAAGATGCATCGATAAATGAGCATATCGAGCAGATGCGGCTTTCGGCAACCAAGGCGCTGTTAGAACGTCCCGATGCGATCATTGTTGCAACAGTGTCTGCGATCTATGGTTTGGGTGACCCAGATTCATATCATAAGATGGTGATGCACTTGGTGCGCGGAGAGCAGGCAAATCAACGTGATTTGATCAGACGCCTAGCCGAGTTGCAATATAACCGCAATGAAATTGAGCTACACCGAGCAAGTTATCGCGTGCGCGGTGATGTGATTGACGTTTTCCCTGCGGAGTCTGATCGGGAGGCGGTGCGGATTGAGATCTTCGATGATGAAATAGAGTCTTTATCTTATTTTGATCCGTTGACAGGGGAAGTCATTCGTCGTGTTCCACGTTTAACCATTTATCCCAAAACGCACTATGTGACCGCGCGTGAAACGATGTTAGGGGCGGTCGACAAGATCAAAAGTGAGCTGGATGGTAGGCTAAAAGAGTTAGAAGATCTGAAAAAACTAGTCGAGCGACAACGACTTGAGCAACGCACACGGTTTGATATCGAGATGATTCTGGAAATTGGTTATTGTCAGGGTATTGAAAATTACTCGCGTTATTTATCTGGACGCAAACCGGGGGAGCCACCCCCGACCTTGTTTGACTATTTACCTGATAATGCTTTGCTAGTGATCGATGAAAGTCACGTCACCATTCCGCAGCTGGGAGCGATGTATAAAGGTGATCGTTCGCGGAAGATGAATTTAGTGGAATATGGCTTCCGACTGCCTTCTGCGCTAGATAACCGACCAATGCGCTTTGATGAATTTGAACATATCGCGCCACAAACCATCTTTGTTTCAGCGACGCCAGGTACTTATGAATATGAGCATTCTGGGCGAGTGGCTGAGCAGATCGTTCGTCCCACGGGCTTACTGGATCCTCCTGTAGAAGTCAGACCTGTTGCCTCACAGGTGGATGATGTGCTGTCAGAAATTTCTATTCGGGTGAAGAAAAAAGAACGTGTATTAATTACAACATTGACCAAACGAATGTCAGAAGATCTGACAGATTATTTGGCCGAACACCATGTAAAAGTCCGTTATTTACATTCAGATATTGATACGGTCGAGCGCGTCGAAATCATTCGTGATCTGAGGCTTGGGGTTTTCGATGTACTTGTTGGAATCAACTTGTTGCGAGAAGGGCTAGATATTCCTGAAGTATCTTTAGTGGCTATTCTGGATGCTGATAAGGAAGGTTTTTTGCGGTCAGAGAGAGCTTTGATTCAAACCATTGGCCGAGCTGCGAGGAATCTGGAAGGCAGAGCAATTCTTTACGCTGATAAGATCACAGGCTCTATGAAACGGGCAATGGATGAAACAGAGCGTCGTCGTAAGTTGCAGTCTGAATTTAATGAAAAAAATGGTATTACTCCGAAAGGCATTAAAAAAGGTATAGCGGATGTGATGGAGGGTGCAAGAACAGATGGATTTGCATCGTCTAAAAGCGTCAAGAAAGTGGCTGAAGATGCTGCGGACTACACGGTTATGCCTCCAGATGTGTTGATGAAAAGACTCAAGCAGATGGAAGAGCAGATGTATCGCCATGCCCGTGATTTAGAATTTGAAGAAGCAGCACGGATGCGAGATGAAATAGATCGACTACGTGAACAAGGGTTAAGGTAAGGCCGATAGGCAGAATACTCTTTTCAAGTTTCTATTTAGAAAGCCGATATGTTTGGCATACTTATAGTTATGGAATGTTGCGCAGTGTCGTTAGAAAAAATAGATGTCGACCAATTACAAGTTGGGCACTATATCCGGCTTGATGGCTCATGGACAGATTGTCCATTTATGTTCCGATCTTTCAAAATAAAGACCGAAAAACAGATAAGGTTGATTAAGGGACTAGGGGTAGAATTGATTTTATATGATCCATCTCGTAGTGATATTAAAGTCTCTCAACCGGTTCAGGCTACACCTGAAATTGCCAGTGTAGATAGTGATGAAGAAGTTCAAGAAGAAAATACAGAGCTTTTGATTGAAGAAGCTTTTCAAGAAAAAACAAAACGAATTAAATTATTAAAAGAGCGTCGAGTTAGTCTAAACCGTTGTGAGAAGGCATTCACTGAGTCTGTTGGTGCAGTAAAAAATTTGGTTTCAAGTTTTCAGGCTCGTCCAAAAGAATCTTTAGCCATTGCGGAAACTTTAGTCGAAGATATTGTTGGTGACATTTTAAAAGATCAGAATTCCACAATGCAATTGGTCAACATGAAAGGACAAGAAGAGGGGAGTTACTTTCATATAATCAACGTTACAATGCTGTCATTAATTATCGGCAAGCAACTTGGTTTAAGTGAGGAGGAAATGAACTACCTAGGCGTAGGGGCTATGCTGCATGATTTTGGAATGTTAAAAGTGCCTACCAAAATCTCACGAAAAACATCAGCTTTCACCGCAGTTGAAAAAAAAGTTTACGAATTACATCCACGGTATGGAGCAGAAATAGTACGGAAGTTGGATCAGTTACCCAAGGCTGTAATTCAAATAATTGAGCAACATCATGAGTATGAAGATGGTACCGGATATCCTTATCAATTAACGTCTGAAAAGATTGGGAAGTTGAGCAAGATAGTTGTAGTCGCGACGGCGTATGATGATTTATGTAACTGTCCTAGAAATAAAAAATTATTGACACCTTATGAAGCCATGTCCCTCATGTTTTCGCAAACTAAATTCGATAAAAAGATCCTTTCAATATTTATTAATAAGTTAGGAGTTTACCCTCCGGGGACATTGGTTCGGCTTTCAAATGATCTCGTGGCCGGCGTCACAGCAGTGAATCATGACGACTTACTGAATCCTCACGTTGTTGTTTACGATGAAGACATTCCAAAGGAAGAAGCGGCTATTATTGATTTGTCTGAGGAAGATGTAACAATAAAAGAAACCATTCGAAGGAACGAAGTCTCAGCAAACGTTTTATCTTATTTGAATTTTGGCGACTCGATAAATTACTTTATCGATCCTGGAAATTAAGCTGGCTAAAGTTACCAACCAGCCAATATCATCACATAGTCTTTAAATACCTACCTTGGAGTTCACCTTATATATTACTTAACTATCGTTAAAACCCTGACAGAAAGATATTAACGGTTACTCATTGAACAGGAGGTTTGAGTAACCCTGCGGGGATTTGAGGAGGTATGTTCAAACTGTTTACGGGGTCTATGCTAGGCTGAGGTATCTTTAGGTTCGGTATGGATTGCTTATTTATGAAACGTTGTGGAGGTGTATTTAACAACTGCCGTGAATCTTTTTTTCTGGAAATTTTAAAAGTGATTTTATTTTTTCCTGAAGCTAACTTAACCGAGCTAGAGTGTATCTCGATAAGCTTCCACCCATCAACGGTTTCGCCTAATTGAATACGTTGAAGTTTTAACTCATTTTCACTTTTAAATAATGCTATTTTATCTTCATCACTTAAAACTATTCCTATCAGTTTTAGAGCAGGTTTATTAACCGGGGTTGGTTCAACGTTAGGCTCAAGGATTTTTTTTACTGTCTCCATCTCTTTAGGTTGTCTATTGTTAGAAAATAATGGTCTTTCCACTACCTGATTAAAAGTATGTATGTTTGCAAGTGAGTTAACTTCGCTCACGGATATTTTTGTAAGATTTAACGCTTCATAAGAAGACTTTGATGATATAGCAGTCAACTCCAGAGGGTTCTTAAGCAGGTAGTTGATCATGCCTCCGAGGAGAGCACAAGTGATGAGAAGGATCAGTGTCGTGAGTTTACTGCTTAGCATTAAGGCTTTACCTTTTCATTCAACATATAAACCCTGAGATCAAAACGAGTATTGAGAGGTTTGATCGTAAGCTTGCTCTTTCGTTGATGGTTATTTCGTGCTCCACCTACGCGCTGGATCTGAAGATTATCAATAAATGCCAGAGGTTTTGTAGATTCCAAACTATGCAAGATCTTAAGCAAAGCTTCAATATCAGATTTCATATTAATGCGGATCATCACGGGGGTAAGAATTTCTTCTTTTTGTACGGGAACAGCTTGGGTGCTGATCAGCTGTCCTTGATGCAAAGCTAATAATGATTTGATTTTTTCTTGTAGTTTTGCAGCAGCTAATGAAGGTGTTACTTGTTTAAGGAAATATTGTTGATCTTGAGGGCTATTAAGTTGTTGTTGATAGAACGGAATAAGTTCATCTTGTTGTGCTGCCACGGCACGATAACGCTGTAAACGTTCCTGTTTTGTGTTGAGTTCAGTTTGCAGTGCTTGATAATAAGAAACTGAGGGTTTGACGCAGGCCAGAAGAATTAACATCATCATTCCGAACAATATTATCAGTGAGAGCAAAGCATGTTGCCAACGCGTTAATGTCATTTTGAAAAAACCTGAGAAACAGCTTGGGATCTATTCTGTGTTGTGATTTGAAAACGATCATTGCCAGTGGATAAATTGCTAGTGACCGGAGACTGAAAGCGTGTTCCTGAAAAGTACTCAGAGTTTTCAATCAGACTGATTAGATTGGTGGCTGCAGCCGACTCACCTTGTAGGCGAAGTGTTGTTTTTTTGATGTGTAATTGACTTAACCAGGTGTCATCCGGAAGCAGTCGAGTTAACTCCTCAAGCAGTACTGTCACTGAACTATGGTTCTCAATTTTGTTATTCACAATAGACTGTCTTTCTTGCATTGTTTCCCATTCTGACCGCAGTTTATTTACTTCCACAGCATCTACTCTAGCTTCCTGTATAGTTTTCTCAGTTTGTTTGATTGCGAGCTTAATATTCTGAAAAGGAAGCGCTGTCAATACACCTAATAATATGAGACTAAATAGAATAAGAAACATATTTACATACCGAGCTGCTGTTGGTTGTTTCTTGTTAGTATCTACAGGGAGAACGTTAATTCCATGTACTGTGGTTGTGGTATCAGATAGTATTTCCACAGCTTGTGGAATTATCCCCACTTTTTGTAAAATAGCTAGCTGTGAGTCTAGGTATTTATTTGGGACAACATTTAGTTCAATAGTGAGAGTGTTGCTCTCCTTATTCTTACTGATTACATGATAGCCAGAATAGATCTGATCGTGTGTAAACGGAGTTTGTCGATCGAACTCAAATTCAAGAATATTGGCCAGATCGGTTTCAGCATTGAGTGGTAATTTTATATATTTCTTCAGCCCTTTTGTTGCGGGAAGACAAAGCACCAACATGTATTTTTTCTTATTGTATTTAGATAGTAACCGTGAGAACTCTTGCCTTTCATTGTCTAATGATAAGTGATATCGAACAGGTGATGTGTCTGATTCTTGGGATGGCCAGTTGACAGCCAGCTGCTCATCTTGTAACTGGATCAAGATCCGCCTTTTGATTGGGCTAAACCGATTTTTAAGTTCCGTAGGTATTAGAAACCCCAAGCCTTGTAGCCACCAGTTGATCATTGATGATTCAGAATTCAATGGCATTTTATTGATTATGCTCCAGTTCGGTTTCAGGTTGATAGGTTAGCAGCGGTGCATTTTCTTGCCAGTCGAGTATCGTTATCGGCATGTTATTACTCTTTTTAAGTGCAAATGTTACCAACAGTCGAGATGTTACACCACTAACCTTCGCTTCACTGGTAATGGAAAAGACCCTACCTTGTCCTGATGTAAACACGAGAGTTTTAGAGGCATCTGGAACAACAAGGGAGAGGGGAGTTGTATCCATCGTGCTGCGTTCTGATATGATCTGGGCTAGTAATTCATCAGACATATCTGGGAGTGCTTTTAGTACCCCAATGGGAGCTGTGTGTAATCTGATTCTGGATTGCAAGGAGTGAACCGTGAGGAGAGGCTGCAATTTTTGATAAATTGAAGGGGACAGACCTAGAACTTGCTGTAGCTCACCAATACTATTAAACGGGCCATCTTTAGCACCATAAGATAAACCATTGGCTGCATAATCATCATCTTCAGCCCCATTGAGCCGACTCAAGTTATCTTTGTCTCGCCAGTCAAGAATCGCATCAACTATTTGATGACTCTGATCAGAATCAACACCCGTTGAACGGAGCAAACCGAGGAGAAGTTGTTGGCTAGCTTTATTGAGATCAATCTTGCCTGATTCATCTTGGATTGAGATCAACAGGTCTTGAACTGATTCATCTTCAGGATAAATAGCTCCGAGTTGAACGGGTAAACCATTGACTAAAAAGCGTCGATTATTGATAGGTTTAAGTAAATCATTAATGACAAGCCATATCCCCGACTCAGCTTTTTCTCGGGCTTGTGCAGAACGTAATCCGTTGTAACTCAGCAAGCTTTCGTTACGTGTCATGCTTGAATAAGCCAAGGCAATAATGGTCATTAGTGCCAGCATCCACAGAACGATTACGAGAGCGATCCCATGCTGTTTATTCGAGCTCTCAGAACAGTGCTTCAATGTCGGGACCCCTGTTGTTAATGGTACTGCCAGTGCGATGGTGTTTTGTTGATGCTTGCAGGATAAATTGTTGAAAGCCATTGGTGCTCATCGTATGGATGGGAAAGAACATTTCTGGCCATTGTTTGTTATTGAGTAGGGTGATCTGGCATTTTATCAATTGTGGAAGTTGTTTTTTACTCTCCCAGTGTTCTGACCATTCGGGAGAACCAGAGCCGAGTTTTTGCTGGCCATAGTACTCAAATTTAAGCTGTTTGATCTGATCGAGAACGAGGGTATGTTTCATTTCTCCATCGTTAGAGGTAAAGGGAGAATGATTCGGATCGAGTCTGCCATAACCGAGTTCCAATCGTCTCTTCGTTGTATCTTCAATGAGAATTAACTCCATCAGCGATAGCGTCTTTGAACTCCTATTAGCGGGAAGTTTTCCAACGTACCGTATGGATTCAGCTGAGCCACGAAAGATAAGGGCTGAGCCTCGGGTATCAGTCCAATAGAGAGGAGTTATTTGACTGATCTGAGCACGCAAAAATTCAGCCACTAGACGTTTCTCTTCGATCATTTCATTCTGAGCTTGACCAACACGCCAACTTTTTGAAGCGAGATGTAATGCACTGAACAAGACGCCCATGATCAAGACCAGTAGTACTAATGCAATCTGGATTTCAAGGAGTGTGAAACCCTGTAATTTATGTCGAGATACTTTTCTATTGATGAACATTGTTTACAGGAACTAGCCGTAACGATTTCAAGATAAAGCTGTGTTCCCGTGCCAGTGTTTGCCAGTGAATATCTAACTCAATACGGACCAAATGAAATTTTTTCTTAAAAGGTATTTCTGCACTTTCATCTTCTTCATAGATAGAGACACGCCGATGCCAGTCAAAGCCTTCTTCATTGGTTCCACTTTCTTCACCGAAAGGAATATCTTCGGTTAGTTTTAGTGTGGCGAGCTGTGATTGAGCAATGATTAGGGCTTGAGAATAATCGCGTGATAGGGCCGTAACATGCGAGCCTCGTGAATAGATTTGAAATAAAACGCCCAAGCTAAGAGCCAGAATCGAAAAAGCGACCAAGATCTCCAGCAAGGAAAAACCTCGTTCCGAGTGTTGACTGTTAAACCGCAAATTCATTCAAGCCGAGTATGGCCAGTAAAATAGACATAATAATCGCTGCGATGATAACACCGAGGCCAATGATCAATGCGGGTTCTAGTAAGGTCAGCAGGCGTTTAACTGTCTCTTTAACTTCATTATCATAAATATCGGCTAATTGGTTGAGCATTTTTTCTAACTCACCGGTCTCTTCACCGACATGAATCAGTTGCACCGCCAGTTGAGGAAACATTCCCGACTTGGTCAGTGGTTTCGCCATTCCTTTTCCTTCACGAAGTTGATTTGACACTGAACCCAATGCTTCAGACAATACGGTGTTCTTGACCGTTTCAGCGACAATGCTGAGACCATTCAGTAGAGGTACTCCATTAGCGGTCAGGGTTCCCAGTGTGCGACTGAAGCGCGCGACTTCGATTTTTTTGATCAGATCAGATAACAGTGGAATTGTTAACAGACGTTGATCAATGACTTTCCGTGTTCGTGGGTGATTATACATAAAATGTGCAGCCGCATAAGCGGCGATTAACAACAGTAGAATCATCCACCACCAGTGTCGAATAAACTCAGATACTCCTATCACAATAGCAGTAGGTAATGGCATCGCTTGCCCCATACCTGCAAACAAGTCACTAAACTGCGGCACGACATAGATCAATAATATTCCTAGCGAAACTAGTGCTACAAAGAATAAAATAGCAGGATAGATAAGGGCAGATTTTATAGTTTCTTTCAGCTCCCTACTTCGCTCGAGATAGTCGGCTAACCTTTCAAGAACGGTGTCCATTGCACCGGCGGCTTCACCGGCTTTGAGCGTGTTGACATAAAGTTTGTCAAATACCTGAGGGTAAGCTTGCATGGCTTTTGAAAGAGGATCACCATTTTGTACATCAGTCTGTATTTTTTCAAGAATCTGCTGACCTGCTCGAGAGGGCACTAGATCGGCTAACATTCCTAGGGCATTATCCAACGGTAGGCCTGCGCGTAGCATGATGGCTAATTTACCGGTAATTAAATTTACGTCTTGAGCGGATAAAGCTTTTTTTGAACCAAAAATTTTTGCTTTTTGAACAGACACCGCAGAATTACTGATGCTTTTTACCTCAATAGGGACCTGGCCAGCTTCATGCAACCAACTGATCACGGCCTCTTTTTTGGCCGCATCCATTTCGCCTTCAAAGGGTTCCCCTTTAGCTGTCAAAGCTCGGTAATGGAATAATGGCATCAGATCCTTTGCGTCATGCGTAGCACTTCATCTAGAGTGGTTTCACCGCGTAAGACTTTTTTCAAGCCATGACCACGCATGGATTGCATACCTTCGTCGATGGCCACTTTTTGGATGGTTGTACTGTCTGCTTTATTCAGAATCAACTGTCGAATAGTATCTGTCATCGTTAAAAATTCTAAAATAATAGTACGACCATTAAAACCACTATGAGAACATTGTTCACAACCAACCGGCTCATAAATTGATTGACCATCTTGGTACCCCAGCCGATCTAATTGTAGTTCTTCTCTTAACTCAGGTAATACCGTTTGTTCTTGTCGGCAATGCTGGCATAAGGTTCGTACCAGTCGTTGTCCAACAATGCCATTGATGGTGGAAGTTAATAAATAATCTTGAACCCCCATATCCAGTAAACGAGTGATTGCACTCCCGGCATCGTTAGTGTGCAAGGTTGAGAAAACTTGATGTCCTGTCAATGCTGCTTGTACTGCTATGGATGCGGTTTCAAGATCACGCATTTCTCCGATCATAATAATGTCAGGATCTTGTCTGACAACGGATCTCAAGGCATTAGCAAAGGTTAGATCAACCTGCGTTCTTACCTGTATTTGGGTGATCCCTGTTACCTGATACTCCACCGGATCTTCCACAGTAATAATTTTTTTATCGGGACTATTCAGAACTTGTAAAGCACCATACAAACTGGTGGTTTTGCCGCTGCCAGTGGGGCCTGTAACTAGCAGGATCCCATGGGGTAAAGCAATTGTTGATAGAAATTGTTGATGAATATCCTCATCGAAGCCCAAACTGATGAGATCCAATGATGACTGCTCCTTATCAAGAATACGTAAGACGACACTTTCCCCATACAGGGATGGTACTGTAGAGACACGAAGATCAATATCTCGACCATGGATACGTAATTGGATCCGACCATCCTGAGGTCGACGTCGTTCAGCGATGTCCAATTTCGCCATGATCTTTACACGTGAAATGACCGCTGCTGTTGAACGAGCAGGGGGAGACTCAACTTCTTGAAGCACCCCATCAACACGATAACGAACCTTTAAGCTATTTCGAAAAGGCTCAATGTGGATGTCAGATGCCCGCAGCTCCACCGCATGATTGATCAATAAGTTTACCAACCGGACTACCGGAGCTTCACTAGCCAGATCTTTAAGACGCTCTACATCATCAGTATCATCTTGAGTTGTTTCTACAATCTCATCAGAGATCTCAGATAATGAAGCCTGATTGACATAGATCCGTTCCAAAGCTTGATCAATTTTTTCTGGTGTTGATATCAGTAATGATATCGCTTTTTCTGTGGCTAGCTCTAAGGCCTGAAAACAATATATATCGCTAGGATCGGCTACAGCAAAAGTTATACATGCTTCTGTTTCATCAAAAGGAACAACCTGATGTTGCTTAAGAAACTTTTGTGTAAGGAGATCGGCACACAGAGGATAGTCCGCTAGGTTGTCCATATTGGCCAATGGAAGTTGAGTGATCTCTGCCCAAAGGTTGGCGATTGCCGTTGCGGATACAAGCCCCGAACTCGATAATAAACTAAGTGGCTTTTCACCGCTCTGCTCGGCAAGTTGGGTAATCTTGACTACGCTTTCTGCCTTAAGCAAATTGGAGGAAACCAACGCTTTTGAAAAGTGATTCCAGTTAGCTGATTTTAACATGAAGTCGTTGTACACATGAGATTTTATGTTACAAGTTTTCGACTAAGGTTTCTTAAATTTCATCAATATTATGGCGCAGATCTTTTAATTTTTGTTTGAATTCATTGGTAATTTCCCAAGCGTCCTGATCATTCCGGATCACGCGGGGCGTAAGCAGTACGACTAACTCAGTACGGCGAAGATTGTCGGCAGTCTGTCCAAACAAAGGTCCAATAAATGGCATTTTATGCAAACCAGGAATTCCACTTTTACTTTTAGAACGGTTATCTCGGATCAACCCTCCTAGGACAATAGTATTGTCAGTGTTGACGGAGATTGTGCTTTCGATACTTCGCCGTTGGAAGGTTGGCGCATCGATCCCTGAACTATTGGTTGCTGCAACATCGGTAACTTCCTGAATGATATCCATAATGATTAAACCACTGGAATTGACGCGAGGTGTGACAGTCATTAAGACCCCTGTATCTCGGTACTCAACCTGGTTGATAGTACGCGCATCATTGGTTACGTTGCTGGTAGATTGACTGGTAAGAATAGGAACTTGATCACCTATGTTAATCGTCGCGGTATGATTATCCAAGACCATCAAGGATGGTGAAGAAAGTACATTAACTTTTGACTCATTGGCGAGGGTGTTTAAGACGCCTCTGACAGCACCAGCGGCATCGACAATTCCATAAGAAAACCCTGGAGATATCGCGGACAGCCCCGCGGATCCGAGATCGAGTGAAGCAACTCCATTTTTATGACTGATCCCAGTATTATTTTTGAAGAACCACTCAAGGCCATAGCTCAGCTCGTCTGTCAGTGTTACTTCAATAATACTAGCCTCTATCAGCACTTGCAGAGGGGTGACATCCAGTTTATGCAAAGCGCTCTCAATCATGTGGTAATCAGATGGTGAAGCTAAGATAACAAGGGAATTGTTCGTTTCATCGGCAATAATTTTTATCGAGTTGGCACTAGGCAAAACGATACCTTTTCCGGCTACTATAGGTGTTGTGCTCGTAGATGCTACAGTTTGATTATCGAGACCAACTTGCTGATTGGTATTGTTTGGGTCGCTTTCGAGTTGAACAGGTTCAAGGTTGGGTGCGAGTTCTGGCCTGACATATTGAGGCGAGCTGTTATTTTGATCTGAGAAAATACTATTCAGGACAACTGCCAGCTCACCCGCATGTTTATTTTGAACGGGATAAACATACAGTTGTTGACCATCAATGCCATCGGAACGATCTAACCGTTGGATCCAATGGCTCATTTCACTTAAATAACGAGGTTGTTGGGTGACGATAATGATCGCATTTAAACGTTCGAGAGGAACGAATCGTACAATGGCAGATATAGGACTTCCAGATGATTGACCAAATAGAGCATCCAATTCGTGAACAATGTCGTTTGCTTCAGCATAATTGAGTGGCACCATGGCCAGCGACATACCCTTTAACCAATCAACATCAAAGATATGGATAGTTTCAACCAGCCGATTGATATCTGTTTGGGCGCCAGAAAGGATGATCAGGTTACGTTGAGGGTAGATTTGTGCAATGGTATCTTTTAGAAAGGGTTGCAATATATTGTTAATCTCTTCTGCCCCAATGTAACGTAATGGCACGATTTGAGTGTGAAAACCGCCTGAAGAAGAGAGCATATGATTACTAACCACAGGAGGTAAAGAGGATAAAGCGGCTTTCGACAAAGGAACAATCTTGATCAAGTTATCGGACTCAACCAGTGTAGCGGCCGACATGTGTAGTAAATCATTCAGAATAGGCAACAGGTCTTTTCGGTAAAAAGGGCTGCTGGTTTGAATATTGACCGTTCCTGTAACGGCAGGGTCAATAACATAATTTTTCTTTAGCACATCACCTAGCAAAACCTTTACAACCTCATGAATATCGGTTTCTTGAAAATTGAGCGTTAGGCTACCTTTAGTCTCTTTAGGGCTGACCGATGCAGGTTGGTCAGCGGAGTCTTCGTCATAGTGAGAATGACCAACAAAAACACCGCTGCCAGAATAGAACTCAGGTTGTTTTTTTTGATTTTCTTTAATGAGATCCAATTCATTACTTTTAAGTTGATCGGTATTGGCAATCAGTTTTGTAGAATCCACTGGCATTGGTTGTACCAGTAATAACGCATTAACTTCGGCTGCCACCGGTTCGTGATCAACTAAGGTTTCACAGGCAGACAGTAACGACAAACCTCCGATAAAAATAACTATTTTCGTTAATGAAGATCCGACAAGCAAAGCATCCGACGGAAAGGATCTTGAAGGTAGAAGATTTTTATTGTGCTGTTGCAAAGGGGGTAGATTAATCAAAGGTTGCCATCCAATTGATACCCGATTGCCATTGATTCAGGATTGATATCTTCTAACAAGGCAACTTTTCCTGTTAACCAGTTAACATCGATAAATAGAGTCAAATTTTCCATTGAGAGCCTAACTCTTCCACCAGTTGATGAACCGTCAGGGAAAAAGCGGATCCCACCCACATGCTCAGAGATTTGTTCAGAGCGAGCTGTCAATAAACCAACTTGCATTTTGTTAGGCATTTTATATATTTTATGGTCATCAACCGCATAGGTTTTATGGGTCAGATCGACTTTAAAAACAAACTCTTTTTGGCGCACAATGGCCGTACTTCGGGCTTGCCGTAAAGCTGAAATAACATCACGGGCTGTAGCTTTGGCTTGTGTGCTAGCCATAGCACCATTGATGCGAGGAGGGATCAATACAGCCATAAAGCCGACAATTACGAGGACTACCAATAACTCTAGTAGAGAAAACCCTTTAATATCAGATGAGAAAAGAAATAACATAAAGTGAATTGTAACTTAATTCTACAAATTATTGCCAACTATTAATATCTGCATTATCTTTTTCGCCACCATTGCTATTATCAGCACCTAATGAATAAAGATCATAATCGCCATGATCGCCCGGATATTTGTAATGATAGTCATTTCCCCAAGCATCCACGGGAACTGTTTTCTTTTTCAAATAAGGGCCATTCCAGTTGGAAGAGTTATTCGGGTTGATCGCCAGAGCTTTAAGCCCTTCCTCAGAGGAGGGGTAACGTCCCACCTCCAATGAAAAGATATCCAGTGCCGCTCCAAGCTCTTCAATTTGCAGTCGTGTAGTTTTCGATTTAGCACCACCGAGTTTATTCATAACATTCGGTGCCACTACTGCAGCGAGCAACCCCAAGATTACGAGCACAACCAATAACTCAATTAACGAAAATCCAGAAGCTGTTTTGTTCTGTAATGACATGACCTATGACCTTGTAATTAAAAATAAATAAAAAGAAAACTATAACACGAGAGTTAAATTATTCGAGGAGTCCTGTGACGTAAGTCTCTTTGTTTCTTACAACACCTTTCAAGATGATTAAAGTTTTTATGCCGCCCGTCGTTATCTGCTTCACGGATAGATTTTAACAATACTCATTAATCATCATTTAAGAGCACCACCAATTGAGGAGAACTTCATTGAATACCTTCCAAACCCGATTCTTAAAGGAACCGGTTTTTCGTTTTCTATTTCTCTTTGTTACATTGGCTTTTTATAACTCAACCGTATCGGCCGATGAAACGGTCACATACCAAGAAGGAATTAGTGGTTACAGCGGTGGTGTTTCCATACAAATCAATAATGGCCGACAAACGGAAAGTAGCTTAACCAATCATGAGTTTCGTTATAGCGGTTATTCAAAGATTTACAACTTGGAGTATTTTGAGCTAGGAGACTTAAGTCAATATGGTGCCGTTCAAAGCGCGACCTTAACGTTTTATCATGCTGAAGGTGCTCTCTATAATGACGGTACCGCTTCTGAAGTTTATGTTCGTCAGATATTAGATCCCGATAACCTAGCTGATAGTAACGATCTTCCTGGTTGGGGCGTTGGAGACGGTTATCGCAGCGGAGCGAATGTTGAGTCACGGCACGACAATGATATTTTTGGTGAGCCTGATACCAAATGGCGTAATTCCGATCCGGACTCACCGGCGGATTTAGGAGCTAGCTATATTGAGGGTGCGCTAAGTGCTATAGGCCGCTCCTTCAGTCCCTTAGAAAATGATGGAATAGGTACGAGTTATTCAGTTGATGTAACACAAGACATTCAGTGTATTAAACAAGGTAGTTGTCCGAATCAAGGCTGGGCTTTGCACGGTGATGATGTAGCCAACCTTCAGAGTTTTACCGCGAGCTCGAATCATGGGAATGCATCGATGCGTCCGAAGCTGACAATAGTGTTTGGAGGAGGTGGCAGTGGCAGTCAAGCCGGTGTAACCATTAACTCGCCGAATAATGGTAGTAGTTACAGCCTAGGAGATAGCATTAACTTTATGGGCAGTGCGACAGATGCCAGTGGAACGGATATTAGTAGCAGTCTTGTTTGGACGTCTAACCTAGATGGTCAGATAGCTTCGGGTAGTTCAGTCAGCACCAGTAGTTTAAGTGCGGGTACACATACGATTACGGCCAGTGCTGGTGGTGTTAGTGACAGTATTAGCATGACGGTGAGCAGTGGCAGTACTGGAGGCTCAAGTGCGACGGTCACATACCAAGAAGGAATTAGTGGTTACAGCGGTGGTGTTTCCATACAAA
>OJDV01000137.1_pt1 | contig 33149 bp, 34 predicted proteins | sample 1592911 | NCBI WGS metagenome assembly OJDV01 (sample SAMN05416860, study PRJEB24817) | seawater metagenome | isolation source: Sea water | place: Canada:Atlantic | collected 2013-11 | reverse complement strand
TCGTCGGCAGCGTCAGATGTGTATAAGAGACAGATACAGTGGTGGATGATTTGGACGGGCTGGAAAGCCGGTTGAAGCAAGGGGAGGGGGTGTCTGGCTGAGATGGGTAAGGCGTAGCGCAACCATTGAATGCACGTAGATCACTGAACCAGTCGTTCGCCGCACCAGATTTGAAGGACAACAAAGCGGATAAGGACGAAACCGCTCTGGCGGTATTGGCGCTTGTGGCAGGCGTAGCGCGTTGATTTGTGCGTTGTGATTTTGTGAACTGACGAACCTGTTGGACGATTGGGAGCTTTTTAATCTGACGACAGGAAGTTTCAATGTCAGACCAATATGTACCGGCTCTGCGCCAGCGATTTCTCGAAGACATGCAGATCAAGGGTCTGCAACCAAAGACGCAGACGATGTATTTGCGAGGGATGCGCGACTTCTTGTTATTCAAATTGAATGCACCGGTATTGAGGGAGCCTAAGAATTACCGGACGCCAGCTAATGGACAATACCAAGCGCCTGTTTTTGCTGTTAGCAGTGATTGCCTGGCTCGTTAGAACAAGAACTGGCATCCCAACGTCTCGCGCAATGCAGCGATCAGCTGGTCCAAAGTTTCGGCACTGGTATAAGTCCCGCCCGTCCGGTCGGCGAGGCACCGGGATGTACTTTCCGACGTATTGTAGTCGTTGTCGGTCTGCCGGTCCCATGAAAAGAACGTACCGCGCACTTTGAAACCGATCACATGGACGGTGGTGTTAAACCCGTCTGTTGCCAATTCGGCGGCCAGCATACAGGGCATGCCGCCACAGGTCTCCTTGCCGTCTGTGACCAACACTACGGTCGCGGGTTGCGTTTTGTAATCCAGCGTTTGCGCCGCCAATTTGACGGCCTGCGTCAACGCGGTGCTGCCACCGGGTTCAAGTGCGTTGATGGCTGAAATGATCAGCGAGGCGGCATTGGCTTCGGGCGCGAACCGCATGTCGACGCCCGAACACTCATCCGCGCCGTTGGGACCGTAGACGACAAGGCCAAGGCGACGGTTCTGCGCAATTTGCGGCAGTGCATCGGCCATCGCCCGGCGCGCCTCAAAAATGCGCGGCTCGTCAATGTCGTTGAAGCCCATCTCGGCCATGGAACCCGAACCGTCAACGACGATCATCGCGTCGGCGGCGCAATCGTCTGTCGCCATGGCATTTGTGGCGCCGAGAAGTGTGAAGATGAAAGTGAGGCATAATCGCATAACGCAAGCGTGTCACGGCACCTTCAAGCTGTCCAGAAATTTGCCGCTCTCAGGCATGAGACGATGGTCGGAGGTATCTTCCAAAAGCATCGCGGGCGGGAATGCGCCGACAATGGGAGGCTCTGGTGGGTAAGATCCGCCGTCATTTGAAAATCTGGTTCATCTCCGAGGTTTGATACCTTAGTCTCATAGACAATCGCGAGGTCGCGACGAATACTTGAAGCTGAGAAAACGTAACCTGTGGAGGAAACACAATGGCATGGTCAAAACCGATTATCCGCGAAATTGAATGCGGGATGGAGATCAACATGTACGGCCCGGACGGTGATCGCGAGCAAGACGACGGCGATCTGTTCTGATATTTCTGCGCGCGGAGAGTTGCATTGACGTTTCGCGCGCATGTTCTTGGGTCGGCTGCCGGTGGTGGTTTGCCACAGTGGAACTGCGGGTGCGAGAACTGCAATCTGGCGCGTGCCGGAGCGATACCCGCGCAAACCCAGTCTTCGTTCGCCCTCAGCGCCAATGGCACCGAGTGGGCGGTTTTGAATGCGTCGCCCGATATTCGGGACCAGATGCTCAAAGCCCCGCCTCTGCATCCGAGTGACCTGCGCAGATCCCCCTTGCGGTCTGTCCTGCTCACCAATGGCGATATCGACCACATTGCAGGGTTGTTGACCCTGCGCGAGCAACAGGCTTTTACGCTTTTCGCCACACCTGAAATTCATCGCGTGCTCGCCGAAAATCCGATTTTTAATGCCCTCCATCCGGACTTCGTCAAACGCGTTTCGATTGAGCTGGGCTGCGAGGTCGAAATTGCACCGGGTCTGACGGCGCAGCTGTTTCCGGTGCCGGGCAAGGTGCCGCTCTATCTGGAAGGTGCGGAAGTCCAAACCGACCTGGAAGGTGAGCAGACGGTCGGGGTACATTTGCGGGCAGGGGGCAAAAACGCATTCTACATCCCCGGCTGTGCGGCGATGCGCGATACGCTTGCGGCGCGGCTGGACGGGGCGGATGCGGTTTTCTTTGACGGGACACTTTGGCAGGACGACGAGATGGTGCGCGCAGGACTGAGCCAGAAAACCGGGCGGCGGATGGGGCATATGTCCATGTCCGGCCCCGACGGTTCCATCGCTGCCTTCGAAGATATCAAGATTGCGAAGAAAGTTTTTGTCCATATGAACAATACCAATCCAGTGTTCCGGCCAATGTCGGAAGAGCGCAAAGCGGTGGAAGCCGCAGGATGGATCATTGCGCAAGACGGGATGGAGCTGGAGATATGACGGCCACGCCCGCCGAATTCGAAGCCCGCCTGCGCCAGATCGGGGCCGAGCGGTATCACGACAAGCATCCGTTTCACGACTTGCTGCATGGCGGCGGTTGCACGCCCGATCAGGTCCGCGCATGGGTGATCAACAGGTTTTATTATCAGGCCAGTATCCCGATGAAAGATGCCGCTTTCATGAGCCGTGTCGATGATCCCGCGCTGCGCCGCGCGTGGCGGTCACGCATTGAGGACCACGACGGCACCGACGAGGTCGAGGGCGGCATTGCCCGCTGGTTGCATCTTGCGGACGCTGTCGGGTTGGACCGTGACTATGTCGCCAGTGCGCGCGGTGTCTTGCCGGCCACGCGCTTCGCGGTAGATGCCTACGTGCGCTTTGTGCGGGACAAGACATTGCTGGAAGCGGTCGCCGCGTCGCTGACCGAGCTGTTTGCCCCAAAAATTCACGCCGCGCGGATCGAAGGCTTGATGGCGAATTACGCCTTTGCGGATGACACCAGCCTGTCCTATTTTCGCAACCGGCTGACACAGGCACCCAAGGATGTGGCATTTGGGTTGGGATGGGTTCTGGAGCACGCCGATACCACTGAAAAGCAGGATGCGGCAGCGGCTGCGCTCGAATTCAAGACCGATGTGCTTTGGGCGCAGCTCGATGCGTTACATGCGGCCTATGTCACGCCTGCGCGTATTCCGCCGGGGGCCTGGGTGCCCGGTTCATACGTTTTGGCCCCCGCATCATGACGGCGCTCGACGGTCAGGCCGTACCACGGATACCGCGCGGCGTGCGGATGCACGACGATACGGTACGCGGCAAAACCGTCTTGCTGGCGCCCGAGCGGGTCATCGACCTTGATGCCATCGGACTTGCCATTTTGCAGCAGATCGACGGGGAGAAAACCATGTCCCAGATTATCGAGACGCTCGCAGCGCTTTATGCCGCACCTGTCGCGCAAATCTCGGAGGATGTGTCCGGGTATGTGTTGGGCCTGATGAACCGCCGGATACTGGAGATTAAACCATGACCGCGCCCGCACCCATCGCCATGCTGGCGGAGCTGACCTATCGCTGCCCCCTGTCGTGCCCCTATTGCTCCAATCCCGTCGAAATGGCGGCACGGGAGAAGGAGATTTCGACGGGACTCTGGGTCGACGTCTTTCGTCAGGCCGCACGCCTTGGCGTGTTGCAACTGCATCTGTCGGGGGGCGAGCCTGCCTCGCGGAGGGATCTGGTTGATCTGGTGGCGGGCGCGAGGGATGCCGGGCTGTACACCAACCTCATCACCTCGGCCATCGGCCTCACGCAGCGGCGACTTGCCGAACTGGACGCAGCAGGGCTTGATCATGTGCAGCTGTCCTTGCAAGGCACGGATGCAGATATGGCCGACCGGATCGGCGGGTACAACGGCGGGTTCAAGCGCAAGATGCAGGCAGCGGCGTGGATCGTCGAGGCAGGTTTTCCGCTGACGCTCAACGCTGTGGTGCATCGCCAGAACCTGCACCAGTTGCCGGAGGCGATCGAGATGGCCGTTGAAATGAAAGCGCGGCGGATCGAAGTTGCGATTGTGCAATTCCACGGCTGGGCGATGCTGAACCGCAGCGCGATGATGCCGACACGCGCGCAGGCAGACGAGGCCAGCCGCGTCGTAGCTGACGCGCGCAAGCGGCTCAAAGGTCAGCTGGTCATCGACTATGTGCCGGCGGATTACCACGGCGACTATCCCAAGCGGTGTATGGGCGGATGGGGGCTCTCGGGCCTTAACGTCACGCCTGACGGGCTGGTGTTGCCCTGTCACGCGGCGCAGACGATCCCCAACCTCGTCTTCGATAACGTAGCGGACAAGCCCCTGTCGGACATCTGGTATCACGGCGCCGCCTTCAACGCCTATCGCGGCGAGGACTGGATGCAGGAGCCGTGTAAATCCTGCGATCGGCGCAAGCTGGACTTTGGGGGGTGCAGGTGTCAGGCGATGGCGATTGCGGGCGATCCGGCGGCCACGGACCCGACCTGCATCAAATCGCCGTTGCATTCACGCATGCAGGAACTGGCGCAAGGGTTTTCAACGGATGACACCGCCGAACTGGTTTACCGCAAAAGCCCGTAACCTCACGAGACACTGTGGAGAAAGTCGAACAGCCTGAGACGGTCGATGGGTTTGGGCATCAGGTTCAACCCCATCGAGGCACACTGTTGCGCAAGCGCGCTACTGCGGTCGGCAGAGATCATACGCGTCGGGATTGGCCCGTATTGCTGAATGATCCGTTGGTGCAGCTCGGGCCCCGACATGCCATCGCCCAACTGGCAATCGAGCAATAGTACATCGGGGACAAGATCGATGTCCCTGAGGATGGCAATTGCCTCCTCACCGTTGAGCGCGTGAATGACATGGGCGCCCCAGCCTTCGATCATGAGGGATATTGCGTTGGCAAGATCCCCGTCATTCTCCACAAGCAATATAATCTGACCGAGCTTCGGTAACTTGGGGCTGTCGCTCATTGGTCTTACGGTCGTTTTTTGGGCTTTGTCACTGCAGAGGATCTTCAGCTCTACCGTAAAACAGCTGCCCTTGTCCGGAATGGAGCAGAGATGCAGCGGGTGGTTCAGGGACTTGCAAGCCCGTTCGACAATGGCCAGACCCAGACCCAGACCGGCCGCAGAGTTCGCCATATCCAGACGCTTGAACTCCTGAAAGATCAGTTTCTGATCAGCCTCTGCAATGCCAAAGCCCGTATCCCAGATCTCCATACGGGCCGTGGCCCCGCTGCGCCGCACGCCCACAAGAACCTTGCCACTCTGCGTGTACCGGATCGCGTTGGAAATGAGGTTCTGTGCGATGCGCCGCAAATAGCCGGGATCACTGCGCACGGTCAGGCCGCAGCTCACGATGGTGAGATCCAGCCCCTTGTCCCGTGCTACGGGCGTCAACTCGTCGCTGAGAGGGCCAAGGATGGCGTCCAGCCGCACCGGCTGGATGTCGAAAGTGGGGCTGGTCGCGTCCAGTTTGGAGATGTCCAGCAAAGCTTCGATGATCTTCTCGACGCTGATCAAGGCTGTTTCGGCCTTGCCGATCACATTGAGTAGGTCTGGCTGCGTCAACCGGTCCGACACCGAAGCCACAAACAGTTTTGCAGCAGAAAGCGGTTGCAACAGGTCATGGCTTGCAGCAGCGACAAATCGGGATTTTGACGCATTGGCGCGCTCCGCTTCCGACAAGGCGATCCCCAACTCATTCGTGCGGTCCTGCACGCGCTGTTCCAGCACTTCGTTCATTTCGGCCAATGATTTCGCCGCAGACCGCTCGGCAGTGACGTCGGTAAAACTCATCACAAAGCCACGGTCCGGCATTTCCTGACCAAAAACGCTAAAGGTCTGGCGGCCGTTGCGCGTGACTTCAAAAGCAATCGGGGACCGCCCTTCATTGTGGTTGGCCCATCGCACCAGCATGTCGACGTCGAACTGGTCGGAGAAGATGAGCTGTTTTTCAAGCTGTTCGAGGAGAATGAAAAAATTTCTCCCCAATGCTGCTTCCTGAGGGGGCAGATCCAGCAGCTGATTCATCTTCTTGTTCCAGCCCACAAGATTTTTTGCATGATCAAAAATGCAAACTCCCTGATTGAGATGGTCAAGCGTGGCTTGAAGGATCTGCGCCTGGCGGTCGCGCATCCGGTCCTGTTCTTTTCGTTCCAGCCGGATAATTTCGGTGACGTCCGTCTGCAGGATAACGGTGCCGCGACGGGCTGTGCGGTGTTCGCTGACCTGTATCCAGCGGTCATGTTTCAGACTGACATTGAACACCACATGGTTGTCGCGGTGCCGCTCGGTGCGCCGATTGGCCCACTGGGCGGGTGTCACATCAGGCGGCAGTGCGAGGGAGCTGCTTCGCGAAACCAGGTCGACGTAGTCGTTGAAAGGCAACCCTTCGACCAATCGCATCTCCACGTCTTTCATATCGCGGCAAAAACGGCTGTTGAACAGGACGAGTAGGTCGTTGGAATCAAACAGCGCAAAACCTTCGTTGATCGTCTCAATAGCCTCACCCAGATTGGTGCGGGCGGTTTCGGTCTCGCGGTTGGCCTCTTCAAGCTGTGCATTGGATTCCTGCAACAGATCGAGTGTGCGCTCCAGATCAATGGTCCGTTCCTTGACCTGCATCTCAAGCAGGGCGGCCCGTTCGAACTGGGCATAGGCAAGACCGGACTGTTCGTTTTTTTGCTCCACGCGGCGCATGAGAACTTTGGAAATCAGCAGCAGCTTTTCATTCTGGCGCTCGATGCTGTCGAGTGGGTTGATCAATGACATGGGTGTCAGGCCTCGCCGCCATGGGTTTCGGCATAGATCGCCAGACCGGACATGGTGTGGTTGACGTGAAGCGGCCCGATTTGTTCGCCATAGGTTGAAAAGCCGATGACCTTGTGACGGGTCAGTACGTCCGACACCTGGCGGGTGCTCTGTTTTTGCTCGGCTTCAATGCGGCGCAGAATGCAGTCACATCCTACGATGTCCGTCAGCGTGCCCATTCTGGACAGCTCGGTCAGCTTCTCGTCCAGATGTTCGGCCATGTCCCGCGGCTCTGCCACAGTCAGCACCATGCCTTCGTCTATGGCAGAGAAGAACACCAACTCGCCTTTTGGCGTGACCTGCTGGATCGCGCGGACATGATGGGCACCGCCGATACGCACGACGACCGGATGGGAGGCGAAAGTGAACTGGTCGAGCTGGTCAGGGTTCGTACCGACCAATCGCGCATATTCGCGCGCGGCCGGCTCTGCGTTGATGGATTTCACGATGCGCCTGTCGGGATCGGCGTCGGTGACGACCATCTGAATATCCGTGGGGACAAGGTGATCAATGCTGAAGACCTGCGTTTTATGATCTGTCTGGATCATCGTCAGAACGGCAGCGTTTTGGCGCATCCGTCCATTAAATGACACGAACGTCTGTTTGAATCTGGTGCCGTCTCCCGCCGATCCGCCAAACAGCGGCATGTCCCGCAGCGCAGGCGAGATCGCAGCCGTCAGGGTATCCTCGCGCAGGGAAAGGCCGTCCACCACGAGAAAGGCAAACCCATTCAGTTTTTTGGGGTTTCTATCGCGCAAGGCAACCCGGTCCTGCGCAATGCGGTCAACCGCGCTTTGGGTCTCGCGACCGTCAAGGTCTTCGACGAGGATCGAAATGCTGTCAAAATGTGCGGCGGGGTAGCCAAGTCCGAGGATCGTTCCCTCCTCATAGCCTCCCGCGCCGATTTCTCCGGCGGTGGTACAGGCTACAATATCAGTTGTGGGAAATACTGCGTTGAGCCTCTCTGAGACAGCAGCAAAATCGACATTCGGGGTCACAAAGACCGTGAGCAGGGCCAAGGGAGCGTCCCCCAGCTTTTCGCGCAGATGCGCGACCGGATCGTCGCATTTTACCGAGACCTGGGCCTGAGATAATACATGCACGTCCCGCCCGTTGCTCTGGATCTTTTCGGTCATTCTGATCACCCCGTTCCGGTCACGATAGGGGTGCTATTCCCGGTTTGGCAAGACTTCGGAAAAATTCGCTTCATGTGCAACCAGCACCGCCTGGGTGCGGCTTTGAACGCCGAGTTTGCGCATGATCGCGGTCACATGCGCCTTTACAGTTGTTTCCGCAATCGTCAGGTCGAATGCGATCTGCTTGTTCAGCTTACCCTCGCAGATGAGGTTCAGGATACGGGCTTGCTGGTTGGTCAGGGACGACAATCTTCGCAGCGTGTCATCCTTGGCAGACCCCTCGCTGCCTTTGACAAAACCGGGCGGCGTGAAAATCTTGCCTTCCCTGATCTGGTCGATGGCATCCTTGAACACCGACCGGCGGCTGTGTTTGGGCACAAAACCCGCTGCACCGGATGTGATTGCGGCGTTGATGATTGTGTTATCGGTCATCGAAGAGACTACGATGATTTTCGACTCTTCGGACTTCCGGCGCAGCTGCATCAATCCGTCAAGGCCGCTGACATCGGGTAGGTTCAAATCAAGCAGGATGAGGTACGGCGCGTTGAAGGTGTCGAGCGTCGTGAGTGCCGATTGAAGGCAATCTGCTGTGCGAACTTCCACGAACTCTGCCACCGACCGCAGGGTCAGATCAAGCGCATCGCAAAACAGCGGATGGTCATCGACGATGAGCGCCCAGGGTGCGATGTCTTGCAATAAATGTTTTGATATTGGCGATTGATGAGGTGTCATGGTTCTACGCTAGGGCACAACAATCCAAAAGTCTCTTGTCAAAAAGTCCTAGTCGCCCGTGCCATAAAAAATGCGCCCCTACGAGAGGGGCGCACAAAGTTACAGGGAGATTTCTTAGTTGTTGGAAGCAAGCTGCGCAGGCAGACGGAAGGTCCACAGCAGGCCGCCCTGGTTCAGGTAATTCACCTTCTGGGCTACTTCGCCGCCCCAGAGTGGCACCGCACCACCCCATCCGGAGATAACGGTCACAAACTGTTCACCGTCCTGTTCCCACGTGATGGGCTGGCCGACGATGCCCGAACCTGTCTGGAACGTCCAGAGCTTCTCGCCGGTCTCGTCATCGAAGGCGATGAATTCACCTTCAGGCGTACCTGTGAACACCAGACCACCGGCAGTGGTCATCACACCAGCCCAGAGGGGTGCGTCGTTCTTGTATTCCCACTTGATCTCGCCGGTATCGGGGTCCAGCGCCTTCAGGCTGCCAATGTGATCCTCATAGTTCGGCTTGATCGTGAAGCCCGAGCCGAGGTAGGCAGCACCTTTCTTGTAGGTGATCGGCTCGTTCCAGACGTCCATGCCCCATTCGTTGGAGGGGACATAGAACAGCCCCGTGACAGGCGAGTGTGCCATCGGCATCCAGTTCTTGCCACCAAGGAAGGAAGGCGACGAAAACACGACTTCGCCCTTGTTACCATCCGCCGATGCGGCAGGGTCGCCAGGGCGGTTTTCTTCGACAAAGATCGGGCGACCCGTCTCATCAATGCCGCTGGCCCATGTGATGTCCTTGACGAAAGGTGCAGCACTCACAAATGCGCCATCCTCGCGGTTGAGAACATAGAAATAGCCGTTCCGGTCGGCGGTTGCCCAGCGTTTGTTGCCTGCGCGGTCTTCATAGGCGACAACTTCGTTCACGCCGTCATAGTCCCAGCCTTCGCGCGGTGTCGTCTGGAAGTGCCACTTGATCTCGCCGGTGGCCGGGTCAATGCCGAGACGTGATGCGGCATACAGGTTGTCACCGGAATTGCCCTCAGTAGGTTTGCCCGCATTGCGCAGGTGGCTGTTCCACGGCGCAGGGTTGCCCGTGCCAAACACCAGCGTATTCGTGTCGGCGTCATAGGATCCGCCCAGCCAGGTGGCCCCGCCGCCGGTTTTCCACATATCGCCCGGCCATGTCGCGTTCAGCGTACCGGTCATCGTGCTCTCTTCGCCGTTGAGCATCCCCATGTGACCCTCGATCACCGGACGGTCCCAGACTAGCTCGCCTGTCTCGGTGTCGCGCGCCTGCACGCGACCGACCACACCAAACTCACCGCCGGAGTTGCCGGTGATAATCATGCCGTCCATGATCAGCGGCGCAGCGGTATAGCTGTAGCCAGCCTTGTAATCGGCAATCTTTTTGTTCCAGACAACATCACCGGTATCTTTGTTCAGGGCCACGATGCGCGCATCAAGCGTCCCGAAGAAAACCTTGTCGCCATAGATGGCGGCACCACGGTTCACCACGTCGCAACAGGGCAGGATGCCTTCGGGCAGGCGGGCATCGTACTGCCACAGCTCTTTGCCGGTTTTGACGTCAATCGCATACATCCGCGAATAGGAGCCGGTGATGTACATCACGCCGTCATGCACGATAGGCTGCGTTTCCTGGCCGCGCTGCTTTTCACCGCCGAGAGAGAACGCCCAGGCCGGCACAAGGTTCTTGACGTTGTCCTTGTTCAGAGTTGTCAGCGGAGAGTGGCGTTGCAGGTGACGCCCCATGCCGTTTGTCAACACGTCACCCGTGGATGCCGTATCATTCGCAAGATCGGCCTCTGTGACGTCAGCGACCGCCAGGCTTGCCGTCATCATCGAAGCCGTCAGCGCCAAAATAAATCTGTTCATTCGGTATTCCTCCCAAGAATTATCTGGTCCGGCCACACCTTATGAATGAACGGCGCAATCCGGCATAGCTCGACTATCTGCACAAAAAGGCAAAGCGGCTATTGAACAATGGTCGTATGTCCAAGGGCGTCTCGCCCAAGACCAAAGTCGCAGTGCTGACGCGGGTGCGAGGGGGCTAGTCTGGCAGTCGAACGGACACCCTTCCAGATCAAAGGACACCCCTTGCGAAACTTCATTACTGCTCTCTTTCTTTCTATGTCTGCTACGTTCGGGGTAACGCCGGTACGCGCTGAACTGCCCGTCTTGCGCATCGCCGTTCTACAGGTTGGAACGGTAAACTGGGAGCTTGATACAATCCGTCACCATGGCCTCGATACCGCCAACGGTTTCACACTCGAGGTTCAGGGCGTCGCGGGCGGGGCTGCTGCGATGGTGGCGTTCCAGGGGGGTGCTGCCGACGCGGTGGTGAGCGACTGGTTGTGGGTTGCGCGGCAGCGGGCTGCGGGCAAGGATTTCGTGTTTCTCCCCTATTCACGCGCAATCGGTGCAGTGCTGGTGCGCGAGGACAGCCCGGCGCAAACGCTTGCTGATCTGCGGGGCAAAAAGATCGGTATCGCAGGTGGTCCGCTGGACAAAAGCTGGCTGGTGCTGCGCGCCTACGCGGCGCAGGAATACGACCTTGATCTGAAAGCCGAAACCGAACAGGTTTTCGGTGCGCCCCCGCTCATCTTCAAGACGGCACTTGATGGCGGTGTGGACGGGGCGATTAACTATTGGCATTTCAATGCCAAGATGCAGGCGGGCGGCATGCGCAAACTGATCGACATAGACGATGCCGCCCGCGCGCTGGGCCTTGATCCGCAGACGCCGCTGCTGGGGTATGTCGTGAAGGGGGAATTGCTGCGCGCCAAGCCGGACCTTGTTGCCGGCCTCGCGGCGGCGTCGCGTGCGGCGAAAGATATCATGCTGTCGAATGATGCTGAATGGGACCGTCTGCGGCCCTTAATGAGCGCACGGTCAGATGCACAATTCCTAGCCCTCAGGGATGGATTTCGCGCAGGCATTCCGCCCGCTGGTCCCGTTGACGAACAGGCCGCGGCGCGCATGCTGGCCGTGATGGCTGGTCTGGGTGGCAGCGAATTGCTGGGCGATGCAACAATACTTCCGCAGGGTGTTTTCTACAGACAGGTGCCGTGACATGCAGATGTCGCGCGCACCCGTGGTGGATATTGACCTGCGGTCCTTTTCCAAGAACGGCACGGCAATTCTGGGGCACATCAAGATCACATTGAGCCGTGCGGAAACGCTGGCGCTGGTCGGTCCGTCGGGCATTGGCAAGACGTCGTTGTTGCGGATCATCGCGGGGATCGAGAAGGGGTTTGAAGGCGACAGGCGGGTAAACGGAAAAATCGCTATGGTGTTTCAGGAACCGACCTTGCTGCCTTGGCGGACTGTGCACGACAATATCACGATCCCGACCGGTGTTGACGCCAAGACCGCCGAGGATGCCCTCGCGGATGTCGGGCTGGCCGGGCGCGGCAGCGATTATCCGGGGCAGCTGTCCTTGGGCCAGCAGCGCCGCTTGTCTCTGGCCCGGGCATTTGCGGTCAAGCCGACGCTCTTGTTGCTGGACGAGCCGTTTGTATCGCTGGACCCTGCGCTGGCCGATGAAATGATTGCGCTTTTCATCCAGTTGCGTGAGACGCATCAGGTGGCGAGTATTTTTGTGACCCACGTTGTGGATGAGGCCGATAGGATGGCGAGCCGCACAATCCGCCTGGCCGGATCACCGGCCCGTTTGGCGGTCTGACAGCCAGCCGCTCATTTGCGCCCGACCATGCCGCGCGCCGGATCATACCCCCAGACGGCACCGGCGACGAAAACACAGGTCGCCAGCAGCGTCCACAACAGCGCCTCTGCGTTGAACTGGCCATACAGGGCAAAGCGGATCAATTCGACCCCGTGGGTAAACGGGTTGAACGCGCATATGCTATAGAGAAGCTCCGAGCTTTCGGCCATTTTCCACAGGGGATAAAGCGCGGAGGACAGGAAAAACATCGGGAAGATGACAAAGTTCATCACGCCCGCAAAATTCTCGAGCTGTTTGACAAAGCTCGACAAAACCAGCCCAAGCGCGCCAAGCATCAGGCCGACAATCAAGAACGCAGGGAAAACTGCGAGGTACCCCGCCACGGGGGCCGACACACCAAAGGCCGCCGCGATGGCCAGAAACGCGTATGCCTGCAAGATCGAGATCAGAGTGGAGCCGACAAGTTTGCAAAACAGCAACCACCAGCGGGGCAGGGGGCTGGTCAGCAACAGCTTCATCGAGCCCATCTCGCGGTCATACACAAGGCTGAGCGAAGATTGCATGCCATTGAACAACAAGATCATGCCGCACAGACCCGGTACGATATATGTCTCGTAGGTGATGTAGGTCTGATAGGGCGCGATAATGCTGATGCCCAACGCCGCGCGAAAGCCTGCGGCAAAGACCAGTAGCCAGACGAGCGGCCGCACGAGTGCGGCGACAAAACGCTCGCGCTGGTGCACGAAACGCAACGCTTCGCGCAGCGAAATGGCGTAAAGCGATGTCATATAGGCATTCATGCAGCCGCCCCTGTCAGCTTTAGAAAACGGTCGGAAAGAGGCATCTCTGCACTGATGTCGCCGGCGGTGCCATCGGCCAGAATTTTCCCTCGGTGCAGGATCACAAGGCGGTCGTCGGGGCGCACTTCATCGGCCAGATGGGTCGCCCAGAGCACACAGGTGCCCTCTGCCGCCAGGTCGTGTACATGGGCCGTGATTGCATGGCGTGCCGCAGCATCCAAGCCGACGGTTGGTTCGTCCAGCAAAAGCACCGAAGGGCTGTGCAGAAGGGCGCGGGCGATTTCGGTCCGGCGTTTGTGACCGCCGTTCAGCGTGCGCGCTTTTTCACCGGCGCGGGCGCGCATGTCCAAACGGTCAAGTGCCGCATCAATGGCGGTCTCTGCCCTGCGGCCCGACATACCCTGCAACGCCGCAAAATAGCGCAGGTTCTGGCGCACTGTCAGATCCAGATCCAGCGTTGTCTGCTGGAACACGATGCCCAGATGCGACAGCGCGCGGCGTGGATGGTCCGACAGGGTCTCACCCGCAATCGTGATGCGGCCCTGCCTTGACACGATCAACCGCGTCAGCAGATTGAACAATGTCGATTTTCCCGCACCGTTGGGGCCCAGCAGGGCGCAAAACTGTCCTGACGAGACCTCGAACGAGACGTCGTCCAACGCGACCTTTGACCCGTAGCGATAGCTCAGGCCGCTGATGGATAATCCTGTCATTCGATGGTGATTTCAATCCGCTGGGTTTCACCCGTGCTGCCGGGTACTTTCATATAATAGCGTCCCGGCTTGATCGCCAAGAACCCGATCTCCATTTCGCCCGCTTCGTCGAACTCAACACTGTCGAGGCCAAGGGGTCTGATCTCAAGCCCCTCAACGACAATCTCGTCGATCCAGATCGACCGAAAGAACTCCGGCCCCGTCAACGCCAGCTCCTGCGAGCCATCGCCGATGATCTCGAACTCGTAATAGGTGCCGGATTTCAACACCCAGGGACCGTCAGAGATGGGCATGCCGGCGGATAGGGTCAAAGATGGCAGGTCTTCCTTGTTCTTGCCCGACAGCACCCCCGCGGCACCAAAGCCATTGCCGTGACCGTCCCCAAATGCCGGCGAGGATAGTGCAAGGCAGGCAATCAGCGCTGGTTTCAGCAGTGTTTTCAACATATGTATTCTCCGGTTGTCGTGTCGTTATGGACGAAAGGCGGCACCCCATGGAAAGCGTCCGACCTTGATTGTCTTGACGGCCTTGCGCGATGCCACGTCGATGACGGTCACGTCACCTGAAACACCGTTGGTGGTGAACAACTGCGAATGGTCCTCGTTGAACTCCATGTGCCAGACGCGGCGCCCGACGAGGATGTATTCTTCGACCTCGTAGGTTTCGGCGTTGACCGCTGCGATGTGATTGGACGGCCCTAGGGCCACAAATACGGTGCCGTAATCGGGCGTAAACTCGAAGCCGACGGGCTGTACGCGGTCGGGATGCACGCCCTGCACCTCGAACTCGATCTTTCCCTTTTCGGTTTGCGTCGCTGTATCAAACACCGTGAGCGTGCCGCCGATTTCAGAGCTGACCCACATTTCGGTGCCCTGTTTGGCAAATTCGGCGTGGCGCGGGCGGCTGTCGACCAGCGTGTTGGCAAACAGCTCGTTGGTTTCGGTGTTGATCCAATGCGCCATGTTCGTGGTCTCGGACGTGGTGATGGCAATCTTTCCATCCGGCGATACGGCCATGCCTTCGGGTTCAACGCCTACGTCGATCTGGGCCACAACCTCGCCGGTTTGCGTGTTGACGACCGTGGTGATCGCGTCGTCTTCGTTGGCGATATAGAGGTGGATGTCATCGGGGTGCAGCACGAATTGTTCGGGGTCTTCCCCCGAGGGCAGATCGCGCAGGATCTCGCCGGTGTTCGGGTCCATCACCTGGACTGAATCACTGTCGGACGCGCAGATGTAGAGGCGGGTGAAGTCCTTTGAAAAGGTAATGCCGCGCGGGCGTTCGCCTGTGGGATAGGTCTGGATGACTTCCAGTGTGTCGGTGTCGATCACACTGACGGTGTCGTCCTTTTCGTTGGTGACCCAGATTTCGCCGGCAGTGACAGGCGCGGCGAGCGCCAGAGGCACAATCAGGGACAGCAATTTTGTCAGGGATTTGTTCATTGGAAAGCCTCACATTTGCTTTCGGGCTGATCCAGCCCGAGGGTATCGAGTTCGTTGACGCGGTGCAGAAATCCTTCGAGAGGTGCCTGCTCCACCAGCGCGCGGGGGTGCACGATGGCGATGGGCTGGCGCAGCTGACCGTTCCAGGTGCGGTAGGTCAACGGGCGGCCCTTGAAGCCCGCCAACTCGAAATCATCTGACAGGATATAGGCGCGCACAGCGCCGACATCGCCGGTGTTCGCGCGCGTCACGGCTTCGCCTACGGTACGCGCGGCGGCCCAGCCTGCGTAATCCTCGGATGCCATCGGGCGCTGGCTTTCCTCCTCAAAGCGGCTTTGCAGCTGTGCAGCGCCCCATTGCTCGATCACGCGGTCCCATGTCACTGCCGTCAGCCCTTCGGAGCCGACGACAGGCCGTGCAGCCCAAGTGTTGTAGAGAACGTAGCGCCCGAAATCATGCAATTCGTCCGCAACGATCAGCGCGTCATAATCGCCCAGTTCTTGCGTAAAAAGGGGCACTTCTTGCGCTGCATTGCGCCGCATGTCCGCATCAAAAAGCCATTGCTTTTCGGGCCCGGGCTTTAGCCCGAATTTGACGAGCGAGGCGCGCATTGCCGCGGCATAGGCCTCATCCTGCGGATGCCCGCCGACGATCATCGCAAGGTCCGTCCAGCGTTTTTGCACCAGTACCTGCGCCAGTGCATCGGTGCGCATTGCGACGGACGGGAGGGCATGCAGCAGGTTGGCGCGGCAGGCGTCATCACGCAGCGCCACATTGCCCGATGATATGTTGAACAACAGCGCATCGCGCGCCTCTGGCAGATCGGCGATCTGGAGGATGATCTCCGGGGCGGCATTCAGGATCAGAAATTTCGTGTCCTGTAGCAAGATCTTTGCAGCGGCCAGCGGATCCTCCCCTTCCGCCACATGCCCGTCGATCAGCGCGTATGTCTGGCCAAGGAACCTGCCGGTCGTCGCATTGTCCGCGATCCCTGTCCGCACGCCCGCAAGGCCAAGATCGCCTGGGAGTGGATCAAGGTTGGACAGGGTAGGGGGCAAGGGCTGTTCGACGTGCAGATAGGCCATTGTCACAGCGACATCAGCCTGCGCCATTCGGGCAAGGCCGAGGGTTACCGCAATCGCAAGTCTCAAGATCATATCCGCCTCCCGCTTTTGTCAAACGTACCGCGCGCGCCGAAACTGTCTAATGAGACCTTCGTAGAATACCTGCCGAAGGGTGTACCCAACCAAAGTCTAATATCGCCACCGTTTGGCAGTCCTTAGACATGTGGAAAAACACAACCTGACTTGGGAGAGTGATATGAAACTTCGTCTGTTCGCAAAAACAGCCCTGCCGACAATTATTCTGGCAGGCGCTGTCACCACCGCATTCGCGGCGGGTCCGCCTATCGGAATCTCGCCGGTGGATACGGGCAGCCTGCCGTCAACGGGCGAGGAATGGTTGACCGTCAATCCCTACCGCGCGGACACGGCCGGTGTCGATGTCTGGAAAGAAGCTGTCGAGGTCGGTGCCTCGGGATACAACCAGAACTGTGCGCGCTGTCACGGAATCGAGGGCGTATCGGGGGGCCTTGCACCTGATTTGCGGTATCTCGAAGCCGAAGAATACGGCGACGAATGGTATGCGGAACGGTTCCGCTCGGGCATGACGCAGAACGGGATTACCAAAATGCCTGCCTTCGAAGAGCAGCTGGGACAGGACGCCGCCTGGGCGATCCGAACATACATCGAAACGCGCCCCGACAGCGATGCAATGGATGCGGTGTCAGACGAACTGAAAGCCTTGCGCGACCAGATGGCAGAATACGCAAACAATGCAGAGGGCGCGGATGCGGAAGCATTACAGGCCCGGTTGACCGAGATCGGCGAAGGGATTGATACGCTTTCCGGCGCGCCAGTTGCAGACTCCATTGCCCTGCGTGCGGCGGCTCAGATCGACGGTACGCCTGCTGCATACAAAACTGCGGCAGAGACGCTTACAATCGGATTGTCGGCGGCGAACTAGCATGCGCGCCGTGACAGTCGCTCTTTCGCTGGCGCTTGCGGGCCTGTCCTTTGCGGGGCAGGCCCGCGCTGCCGATCCCTGTGCCGATTATGTGCCGCAACCCAAACCGCAGAATGCCGGCCGAGATGAGGTGGGGCAGGACCTTGATCAGATCGTGGAGCGTGGATTCATGCTGTTTGCGGTCTATGAAAACTACCCACCCTACAGCTGGGAGGAGGCGGGCAAGCCACGGGGGGTCGATGTCGACATTGCCCGCCTGATTGCCGAAGAAATCGGCGTTAAGGCACAATTCAATTTTGTGTCGTCGGACGAAAACCTCGAAGCGGATCTGCGCAACAACGTCTGGAAAGGAGCTGTCATAGGTGGGCGTGTCTCGAATGTGATGATGCGGGTGCCTTACGATTCAGCGTTCAAGTGCCGGGTCGAGCAGGTGGTATTCACGGGCCAGTATTCCACCGAATCCATCGCCATCGCCTATGCCAAGTCCGAGTATCCGGACGAAAAGCCCGTACCGGCCTATTTCCGGTTTGATACGGTTGCGGTTGAAAACGATTCAATATCGGATTTCTACCTGACATCATTCGCAGGCGGGCAGTTGGCGGCGAATATTGCGAGATATCCCGACATGCAGGCCGCAATGACCGCGCTGAACGGCGGCGAGACGAAGGCGGCCATGGGCCCGCTGGGGCAGTTGGAATACGGGCTGACCGAGGCGACGGACGTACACCAGCCCCCCTTGGCAGGCTTTGCTGTCAGCAATTGGACTTTGGGTGTCGGGGTCAACTTCCGTTTTCGGCCGCTGTCTTATGCGGTGGATGACGCGATCTATGCAGCGCTCGAGGATGGACGGATCGCAGCGATATTCGACAGCTACGGGTTGAGTTTCCAGCCCCCTCTGCGCTGAGATATGCGCCGTTGGTCTAATATGCCGCTGCGTCTCGTTGGACTAGCGTAGAGAAAATAAAAGTGGAGATTATGACGTGAACCTTAGTGATACAAAGACGATCGACGCAGACCGCGCGACGGTCTATGCCGCCTTGCTGAACGCAGAGGTTTTGCAAGCCTGTGTGCCCGGGTGCCAGGAAATGACCGGATCACCCGAAAGCGGTTTCGAAGCCGTGGTGGTTCAAAAGGTCGGGCCGGTAAAGGCAACCTTCAAGGGCGCTGTCCAGCTGAGCGAGATGGTCGAGCCTGAAAGCCTGACCATCACCGGCGAGGGCAAAGGCGGTGCCGCCGGCTTTGCGAAGGGCGGTGCGAAAGTCCGTCTGGAAGCCGACGGCGACCAAACGATCCTGCACTACGACGTCGAGGCAAAGGTGGGCGGCAAGCTGGCCCAGCTTGGCAGCCGCATCATCGATGGATTTGCCAAGAAAATGGCAGATCAGTTTTTCAGCAATTTCCAGGATGCCCTCGGCACACCATCGCAAGAGGTTGCCGCAACTGCCGAGGCAGCACCGGAACAGAAAAAAGGCTGGTTCCGCAAGCTGGTAAAAAGCTGAGCGGGTCACGCGAGTACACCAAGGGAGAAACGACATGACGAAAGTAGAAATGACGGTCAACGGGAAGCAAGTGTCCCGCGACGTGGAGGGGCAGACGCTTTTGGTGTCGATGCTGCGTGAGGATCTGCGACTGACGGGCACCCATGTCGGGTGCGATACATCGCAGTGCGGCGCATGCGTGGTTCATGTGAACGGAAAATCTGTGAAAGCCTGCACCATGTTCGCAATCGAAGCCGATGGTGCGGATATCAAGACGATCGAAGGGATGGCAGGCTCGGACGGATCGCTCAGCGTGATCCAGAGCGCGTTTCAGGAGCATCACGGATTGCAGTGCGGATTCTGCACACCGGGCATGGTGATGACGGCGGCCAACCTTCTCAAGGACAATCCGAAACCGACAGAGGCCGAAGTGCGCCACTATCTGCAAGGCAATATCTGCCGTTGCACGGGATACCACAACATCGTCAAGGCGATCATGGCCGCATCCGGTCAGGATGTCAGCGCCATCGCTGCAGAATAGCCCGGGCCGGAATACAAAGGCCGACGCCTACACAAAATAAAAGATTAAGGGAGAAGTTTCATGCCGAAGGACACCGGAATTGGCGCATCGACACGCCGCCGCGAAGACGTTCGTTTCCTCAAGGGAAAAGGACAATACACCGATGATATCCCGCCCGCCCATGATCAGGCGGCGGCGGTCTTCGCCCGCTCGACCGTGGCAAACGGCGTTATCAAATCAATCGACACATCCGTTGCGGAAAGCATGCCCGGCGTGCTGGCGGTTTTTACCGGTGCCGATTTCGCCGATGTTGGCGGCAACCCCGCAGGCTGGCTTATCAACAGCCGCGATGGCGAGCCGATGAAGGAGCCCAAGCGTCCCGTGCTGGCCCACGGCAAGGTCCGTCATGTGGGCGATGCCTATGCCGCGGTCATTGCCGAGACGGAAAAACAGGCGCGTGATGCGGTAGAAGCCATCGAGGCCGACATCGAGGAACTGCCCGCCATCATGGACGTGAAGGCGGCGCTCACATCGGACAATTTCGTACATGACGAGATTGGCACGAACCAGTGTTTCGACTGGGGCTGGATCGAAGACAACCGACGGGCCACTGATGATGCGATCAAAGGTGCGGCGCATGTCACCACGCTCGAGCTGGTCAACAACCGGTTGGTGCCCAACGCGATGGAACCGCGCTGCTCCATGGCAAGCTACAAAGAGAGCAGCGATGAATATACGCTGCACACCACATCGCAAAATCCTCATCTGACCCGGTTGCTGATTTCGGCCTTCGTGATGGGTATTCCCGAAAACAAGCTGACGGTGATCGCGCCTGACGTTGGCGGCGGCTTTGGCTCCAAGATCTATCACTACGGCGAAGAAGCACTGGTGCTGGCGGCGGCGAAACGCGTAGGCCGCACGGTCAAGTGGACGTCCGACCGGACCGAAGCGTTCCTGACCGATGCCCATGGCCGTGACCATGTGACCAAGATCGAACTGGCCACCGATGCCGAAGGCAACTTTCTGGCCTTCCGCACCGAGACCTACGCAAACGTGGGTGCGTACCTGTCAAACTTTGCCACCGCCACGCCGACCTTTCTGCACGGCACGTTGATGGCGGGCAACTATACGGTTCCGAATGTTTATGTGAACGTCAAAGCGGTGTTCACAAACACCGCGCCGGTGGATGCCTACCGCGGGGCCGGTCGGCCCGAAGCCACCTATTCGCTGGAGCGTGTCATCGACAAATGTGCACGCGAACTGGGGATGGACCCGATTGCCCTGCGGCGCAAAAACTTCATCAAACCGGACCAGTATCCTTTCGCCTCTGCGGCAGGTCTGGAATACGATTCCGGCAACTACGATGCGCTGATGGATAAGATGGAAGAAGTCGCGGATGTCGCGGGTTTTGCCGCGCGCCGCAAGGCGTCCGAGTCCAAAGGCATGCTGCGCGGATTTGGTGTGAACGCCTATGTCGAAGCTTGCGGCATCGCGCCTTCCAACCTTGTCGGCGTCCTTGGCAGCCGCGTGGGTCTCTATGATGCGGCGACCGTGCGGGTGAACGCCACGGGCAACCTCAGTGTCATGGTGGGCGCGCACAGCCACGGTCAGGGCCATGAAACCGTGTTCCCGCAGATCGTTTCCGACATGCTGGGGATCGACGCGCAAAGCATCGACATCGTGCATGGCGACACGTCCAAAATCCCCTTCGGTATGGGCACCTACGGGTCACGCAGCCTTGCGGTCTGCGGGTCTGCCGTTGTCCGCGCGACCGAAAAGATCATTGCCAAAGCGAAGAAAATCGCGGGGCACATGTTGGAAGCTGCCGATACGGATATCGAATTCAAAGACGGCCAATTCTCGGTCGTGGGGACAAATAAATCCGTGTCTTTCGGTGAGGTCGCGCTCAAGGCTTATATCCCCCATAACTTCCCGATCGAGGATATCGAGCCGGGACTGGAGGAAACCGCCTTTTATGATCCGGCCAACTTTACCTTCCCCTCGGGCGCCTACTGCTGCGAGGTCGAGGTTGATCCCGATACGGGCAAAGTACGGGTAGACCGCATGACAGCCGTGGATGATTTTGGCAATGTCATGAACCCGATGATCGTGACCGGACAGGTGCACGGCGGTCTGGGGCAGGGCATCGGTCAGGCGCTGCTGGAGGCGGCACGCTACAACGAAGATGGCCAGTTGGAGAGCGCGTCCTACATGGATTATGCCATGCCGCGCGCGGACGATCTGCCCTTCTACATCGTTGATCACAGTCAGGGAACACCCTGCACCCACAACCCGCTGGGGGCCAAAGGATGCGGTGAAGCCGGTGCCATCGGATCGCCGCCCACAGTGGTCAACGCAGTCATTGACGCCCTTCAATCGGGCGGCAAGAACGTCACACACATCGACATGCCGTTGACTCCACACCGCGTGTGGTCAGCCATGAACAACGCGTAAAGGGACCCAAACCATGTATGCATTTGACATAGAACGGCCAACGACAGTCGCGGAGGCGGTGAACGCACTGAAAGCGGATGAGGCCCAGCCGCTTGGCGGCGGGCAAACCCTGATCCCCACGCTCAAGGCCCGACTGGCCGCACCCAGCAAGCTGGTCTCGCTCAGTGCGATTGCGGAAATGATCGGGGTGTCGCAGGACGGATCAGCGATCCGCATCGGCGGGGCGACAACGCATGGACAGGTCGCGACAGAGCTGGCCGACAGCTATCCCGCGCTCGGTTATCTTGCCTCCAAGATCGGCGATCCTGCGGTGCGCAACCGTGGGACGATCGGCGGATCGGTGGCCAACAACGATCCGGCGGCCTGCTATCCGGCGGCGTGTCTGGCCTCCGGTGCGACCATCACCACCAACACCCGCGACATCGCGGCGGACGACTTCTTTCTGGGCATGTTCGAGACTGCGTTGGAGGAAGACGAGATCGTGACTGCGGTGACGTTCCCCGTGCCGCAAAAGGCGGACTATCAGAAGTTCGAGCAGCCTGCCTCGCGCTTCCCGCTGGTGGGGGTGTTTGTGGCCAAGCACGACGACGGTGTTCGGGTCGCTGTGACCGGCGCCTCCGAGAGTGGTGTTTTCCGGTGGACCGAGGCTGAAGAGGCGCTGTCGGCGGATTTCTCAGCAAGTGCGCTTGAGGGCTTGAGCGTTGACGCCGACGGGATGATCAATGACCTGCACGGTGATGGTGCATACCGCGCCCATCTGATCAAGGTTCTGACCGGACGGGCCGTTACTGCCGCACGGTAAGACTATGTGAGCTTACAAAGAAGGCCTCCGCAACGCGCGGGGGCCTTTTTCTATGCGGGTGCTTCCACCGTGGAGACTTCGCCTTGATCACTCACAAGAGTGATCCGCCGGATCCCGAACGTGCCAGCCGCCGCGCGGATATCCGCAAGGCTGGCCATTGTCAGCGCTGTGGAAAACCCGTCCGCCATGGTTGCGGTCGCTGCCTCGACCGACACGGTAGACCAAATCGGTTTGGCCTGCCCATGCAGGATATGCCCGTGCCCGCCCAGCGGAACGGCCTTGGGGCTGGAGGTGGCGATGGCCGACGAGGTCAGCGTGCGCGTGCCGAACATCCCGATTTCGGGGTCCATTATGCCCAGCTTCCAAGGCCCGCCGGTGCCACGGAATTCACCGATACTGACCAGCGTGCGGTCCAGCCCCGCCTCCTGCAGCGCCTCGGCCACCAGATCGGTGGCGAAGCCTTGGGCGATACCGTTGAAGGTCAGCGCCTGTCCGTCACCCAATGTAACTGACGCCGCACTGTGGCGTACCCGCGACCAGTCAATCAGCGCGCGCGCGGCATCGGGTGGGTGCCCTTCGGCCAATGCGCGCCAGAGCGGCTGCACGGTGGGGTCAAACAACCCGCCAGTTGCCGCGTGAACCTGCGTGCAAGCCTGCATGAGACTGTGAAAGAGCGGATCGGGCCCATCCAGATGCCCGGTCCTGTTCAACCGCGAGACTGCCGAGGCCGGATCGAACAGGTCGAATTGCGCCATAACATGGTCCAGTGACGTGCGGGCGCGGTCCAATGCCGGGACAGCAACATCCGCAGGGGCGTGCAGAGCGATCTCAACCTCCGCCCCCAGCGCACGGCCCTGCCAGCGGTGGACCTGCGCCCGCGCAGGCGTTGCCAGCATGCAGGCGGCCGAAATGGAGAGAAAGCGACGGCGATTGAGTTTCATTCTGCGGCCACCTTTTGCAATGTGCGCCCCTTGCGCGCCGCCAGTATCAGCGGCACGCATTGTTTCGGATCATCGTGTATCGTGACGCAATCAAGGCACTGGAAACATTCGGAATACTGGATTTCGCCAGTTTTCTTGATGGCTCCGTAGGCGCATTTGACACGGCACAACTGGCAGGGCGATCCACATTCCGGCCGCCTGTCGATCCATTTTCGGGTGCGTATCAACCCGCCAATCGCCATCACGGCGCCCAGCGGGCAGACGTAGCGGCAGAACCCTTTGAAGACCACCATGGACAGCATCAAAAGCCCCACGGCGTAAGCCACATAATACCATTCACGGATAAAGAAGGTGGTTACCGCAGTCTTGAACGGCTCGACTTCGATGGCTTTGTCCAGCCGCGCAGGCGCGGTGAACATGATCGCGACAAGGGAAAACAGGACGATGTATTTGACCCATTTCAGGCGGTTGTCCCAGACATCAGACACATCGACCTGCGGGATGCGCAGCAGTCGTGCGAGGTGGTGGGCAAATTCCTGCATCGCGCCGAAGGGACATAGCCAGCCGCAAAACAAACCGCGCCCCCAAAGTACGAACCCGAAGATTGTGACGGCCCAGACCGCAAGCGAGAAGGGATCGTAGAGCAGGAATGCCAGTGATCCGCCCTCGGCCAGCGTACGGATCACCCCGAGCGGCGTGACAATTGACAGCTGCCCTTGCCCCCACCAGCCGACAAAACCGATCACAAAAGCCAGTATCCCGAGGCGGATTGGCGTGAAATATTTATGTCCCGCCAAGCGGTTCAGACGCAGGCCCAAGAGGGCAATCAACCCGACAAGGAAGACGGCAAGGATGACCAGATCCGCCGCACGGTTGCGTAGCGCGTCAACCCATGCAGGCGTCGGTTTTACCGCTTCGACCCGGTTGAAAAACCGCGCGTCCGTGCTGTGCGTGACGTCGATAGAAGCTGACCCGATTTCGGGCTTGAATACGCCGTGTTCGCGCAGCGCCTTGATCCGCAATGTCCATTCAGCCGCTGGATCGAACCCCAGCCGCCTGTCCGTGCGCAGGATCAGGGCCGCGCCGTCGTGCAATTCCTCGGGCAAGGCGTCATTCAGCTCGATATAGATGTCGGCATCTCGCATGGCGATTGGAAAGCCGCCCTGTTTTGCGCTGATAAGATCGGGTGAGGTATTGCGGATGAACTCGTCCGTGACCAGCCCGTGCCGTGCCGTCTCGATCACCAGAATGGGTTCGTCGCTGGTGGAAATCTCCATGAACCCCTGCAACTCTCTCAGGCTGCCGGGTGACAGCACCGCGCGCGCAATCGAGGGCGGACCGATGTCAACAACCCAAAGATCAAGGTAGGTCCCTTCGGGATCATCGCGTGCCTCCGGATCATCCTGCGCCCAGATCGTCCCTGCGAATTCCGCGTCGATCTGCGCGTTCGAGACACGGTGACGGGTGACCAACCCCTTACGGACCAGATCGTCCCAATCGAGCGGCTCGTCATATTCAAGGTCGGGATAGGCGGGCGGACCGCTTGCGACGCCGCTCATCTTTTCGCGCGCGACTTTCAGCGTCGCAGCAAGCACACTTTCATGGGCGATGCGGACAGAGGCCGTCGCTTTGGTGACGCCGTCAAGATAGACGAGCGCAGATCCGTCAGATCCCGCGCCATAGGGCGTGCCCACCACAAGACTTTCGGTGATCGAGTGGCCGCGATACTGCTCGAAGAATTTGTGAAACGGCGCCTGTCCCAGACCCGAGACAAAGATCGGCTCGTTGTGGGAGATCAGTTTGACGTCGAGAAACCGGCCCTCCAGATCAAGAACCACCAGCACGTTTATGGGCGCGCCGGAAAAGCCGGGCAGGGGGGCCATCGGCTCGGTTTCGAACACAAACCCCGCCTCGGCACCGCCCGAGTTCAGCAGCTGCCACACGCCTTCGTCATTGATCTTCTCGCCGAGTGACATCGGTGGCACGATGTAAGGCTCCAACGCCTCCCGCCCCAGCGGCGCGGCGGCCAGCGCAATAACTGATGCCAGCCACAAAATGACCGCACCCAGCATGACTTTTAATGTCGAATGATGTTCCATTGATCGAGATTAGAAGCGGCTGGGAAAATGCTCTATGCGACTATGGTAGCGCTTCGCGATTTCGCCTTGGGATTGGCGTGGGATTTGTGCGAGCGTGACTTCTATGCCTGATTCAAACCCCCGTCCTTCGATGCCGGTCGTGTGCGTCTCTGTTGGTGCGCTTTGCGTCATCTGGGTGCTTGCGGCGTGGGCGACACATGATCCTGCCGTCCTGCCCGGTCCCGCCGAGGTCTGGCGCATTGGCATGATCGAGGCGCAGTCGGGTGAGTTGCAGCGCCACATCTGGGCCACGCTGTTGCGGGTTGCCGCGGCCTTTGCGCTTGCGATGGCGGCTGGAACTGTGGCGGGGTTGCTGCTGGGGTTTTACCCTGCTTTGAACCGCTGGTTCGGACCGTGGCTGATTGTGTTGCTGAATATCCCCGCCTTGGTCGTGATCGTCTTGTGTTATCTCTGGATCGGCCTGAACGAACTCGCTGCGGTGACCGCAGTCGCCCTCAATAAGATGGCGATGGTGGCCGTGACCCTGCGCGAAGGGGTGCAGGCGCTGGACCCCAAAGTTGCTGAAATGGCGCGTGTCTTCCGGATGCGGCCCCTACAGCGGTTGCGCCATGTCACCCTGCCGCAACTTTGGCCCTATTTCGCCGCCAGCACCCGCAACGGATTGGCGATCATTTGGAAAATTGTGCTGGTGGTCGAGTTTCTGGGCCGCAGTGATGGCATCGGGTTTCAGATCCACCTCTATTTCCAGCTGTTCGAGACGCGCTATGTTCTCGCCTATACGCTGAGTTTTGTGTTTCTGATGTTGGCGCTCGAATACGGAGCGCTGCAAACCTTGGAGCGACGCGCAACAAGCTGGCGTCAAGTTGCGCCGCGGTAGGGTCCCAGTGAGCTGCCACCGGTTTCTTAATAGCACCTTCGTCGGGCGGCTCTTGTGGCCCGTGAAGAGTTCTTGGCTATATAAAATGGTGCATTAGTGCGGCTTGAGCATTGGAGGCTCTGGCTCGTTTGCGTGATTGATTATTCGGCTTGTTTTTGATTTTCCCAGCGGCGCTGGCGGATTTTCAGTTTCTTGATCTTCTCCCTTTCCCTGAGAATGGCTTTGTCTCGCCCGAAGTAAACGTCTGCGGGTGTGACGTTGTGCGGGCTCTCGTGATAACGATCACGGTACTTGCGGTGAACCTGCTCGGCGGCGTCTTTCGACGTCTGGGGTTTCTTTATCATCTCGATCTCCTAATCGATAAGATGAACCAGAAATCCTCCCTTTTTCAAATCCTCAAATCTGTCCCGTGAGTGCTGACGTCAGACAATTTTTCGCTGCGTTGCAGCTCATTTCAGCGAAGCGGCCATTGAACTCCGCTGCGCCTTACGGAATTCATTCTGCTCTTTCGCTGTACAGCCCGTGAACATCTAAAATGCGCGACCAAAAAGAACATTCGTTATAGTTGCGCCAACTACTGGTTCAAAGGCCAGAAATAGATCATGCAGTAAATCGTAACAGCGTGATAGTTTGCATTGGAGCCCACTCTCAAACCTGACAAGCATCATCCCGGGTCGCTCTAACCCGCGCCAGTGTCTGCCCTGTCCAGGCACGAAACGCGCGTTGGAAAGCATTGGTGTCGCGGTAGGCCAGCAGGCTGGCGACCTGTTTGACCGGCATGTCGCAATTGCGCAGATATCTCAGCGCGAGAGATTTTCGCGTGTCGGTCAGAATGCCCTGAAACGTTACGCCCTCTGCTTGTAGTTCCCGTAGTAACCCCGTGCGACTTCTTGACAGGCGTTCGCAAACATAGGCGATCGACGGGTCGCCGTCGCCAATGGCCCCGATCAATCAGGCACGGACGCGTTCTTGCATGCTGGTTGCCGTCGTGGCTTGCGCGAACTGAAGGTTAAGGTCTTGCTCAACCGGCGTCCAAAGCGCCCTATTTTCGGACACGAGAGACAGGCGCGCATCGTCAACAGCATAGATAACTTCTGGTCACCTGTCTCTGGCATGGCACCAAATACGCCTGCCAACTCTTGCCGCTTTTCGATTGATCCTTGGAACTTCACCACTTCGGGCACAAGGCGTCGCGCGGAACACGAACACGCCTTCTCGTGAAGAAAGACGAGGATACCTGGTCCGAGGCACGCGGGGAAATCAAAGTTCTGATGCAAGAGCCGGATTGCGATACGCAAGCGACCTTTGTCATTTTTGACCGTTAGTGCAATTGGACCAAAGATTGTTTAAACTTTCCAAACCGTTCAAAACCACTGGCGAAACCTTTGCGGTTGTGGCAATTTTTTGCCTGGCTGTCACCGCCTGCCCAACCTACCAAGTCTTGAAAGCTGTGCCAGCATTCGGGCGCCTGATCCGTTTGCGTCACCCGGATGAGCCGCAGTTGGCCCTCCAGCAGCATTTGGTCGGCTCGGCAAGGCTTGCACGCCAAAGAATTGTCGCGCTCGAAGGGCTGCGTATTCTGACCCAGTTGCGCCACCGATGGCATAGCGATTGTAAACTTGTTGGCTACCTGCAAGCCCTCTGGCGAAGGCATAGCTTCCCCCGAACCCGGCCGAGAGTGCTGGCATCATGATGTTTCCGGAAATCGCCCGAACCAAGAAAGGTGTTGCTATCATGAAACCCTTTGCCATCAGCACCATCATGAAAAATGGGATAAGGGCCCCTATGTTCGAGGCTCCCTCCGGGTCGCCAAGCTCGGCAAGAAGCGCCCGAGAGACCCCCGTGATCGTCGCGAACACTCCGGCGACGACGATCGGATACATCGCGAATGAAATGAGCGCGGATAACCAGCGCGCGAAATAATCCTTGGTCACCTCGAACAGGGTCAAGAAGATCATCACTGGCGCAATGCCAATTAGCAGAGCGATCATGAGCCGGGACGCCACAACAATGAACGCCGCCAACCCGCCAAGAATCGAGAGCAGCAGAACCCCAAGTGTGTCAAGCAAGGCACCCGCCATCCAGTTCAGCTCAGATCCCGCAGCATTCAGATAGTCCCCGAGCGCTGCAATCAGTTCGTCAAATTCCTCTGCAAAGGTACCGGACGGACCAGGTGATCCGCCGCCGACAGAAGCCACAAGTGCCCCGGCAATACTGTCAATTCCGTTCAGTATTGCTGAGGCAAGCGCATTGAACTGGACCCAGTTGGCCGCGAAGACCCCTATAAGTCCGACCTTCACGGCCAGCCAAAAGGCAGTTCGGCCGTCCATGGCGCGATACTGGTAGATCATGTTGATGAAGACCAGAATGACAACTAGTGTTGTGCCCAGAACCAGCAACGTGCCGACCGTTGCTGCGACCGCACCAAACTGAGTTTCGGCAGCGGTATCTAGATACCCTTCGGACGTTTCCACGAAGTAGGTGACGACACTCATGGATTGCTACCAGTTGCCAGCTGCTACGCAGATTGGCATGGCGGCGCGGCGCAGTTCATTTGCCTGTCGTCGGTATTCGGACGTCGCTTCGACAACGTCCCAGTATTTAGATGAAGCATAGCGCTCTGTGTAGAAGCGTACTGCGTCCTCCCAAGTTGGATACCGTGTGGGACAGTCGCAGTTTTGCGAGTCTACGACGCGCTCCCTGCTTTGAGCCCGATATATCTGTTTGATCAAAAGGCGCTTATAGGATTCGCGCACATTGATGTTCTGCATCCACTTCGGCTCAGGTGGCTGGTCTGGGCAAACATTTGGGTAGTTGTCGAGCGTCGGGATCAGGTTCCGCTCGGCTACGCCAGCAGTTGTGCCAAAGATCAAGAGCAGGCCAGCGACTGCAATAGCCCGTGTCATTCCGATGCCGTCTTCATTGTACCAGTCTCACGCTTCAAGAAAGTGGTGTAGCCGTAGTCGCCGGCTTCGGCGGTGATAACCTCCCACCCTTCCGCGCCGCGCGCATTCAAAGCACGTCGCACCTCGTCGTAGTCCTTTTGCTTTTTCACCGGAAAGGACAGGATATCGTATTCAAAGGTCTTCATGGGGAAATTCCAATCTCAGTTGCGCCGGGGAGGTAGAATTCGGTGATGCCGCGTTTGCCGTCATGCCGACCGGCCTGGATGATCACGTCGATGGAATTCTCGATGTATTGGATCATGTCGGCATAGGTCATCGGGATCTCGGTCTTCAGTGCTGCGATCGCAAGCCGCTGCACGGCCAGTTGCGGTGTTTCGGCATGCAGTGTGGTCATGGACCCGCCATGGCCGGTGTTGATCGCCTCAAGGAAGGTCATGGCCTCCTTGCCGCGCACCTCGCCGAGGATGATCCGGTCGGGGCGCATGCGCAGCGTCGCGGTGAGGAGCACGTCGGCCGACTGGAATTCCGCGTCGCGATTGGCCATGAGGGTCACGGCATTCGGCTGGGTCGGCAGAAGCTCGGCGGCTTCCTCGATGGTCACGATGCGTTCCTCGGACGGTACGTGCGAGAGGATTTTGCGCGCGGCGACGGTCTTGCCGGTGGAGGTGCCACCCGAGACGATCATGTTGAGTTTGTTCTCGACGCAGAAGGCAAGCGCATCATCGATCAATCCGGCGGCCACCACGGCGCGCAAGGCGCGCTTCTTTTCCACGCGCAGGTCTTCGAGCTTGCGTTCCTTGCCGTAGAGAAAATCGAGCGCGATGCCCTCAAGCGGCAGGCTCGAGAAGAACCGCAAGCTAATCGACATGGCCGAGAGCACGGCGGGCGGGGTGATGACCTGTGCCCGGATCGGGCGGCCCTTGTAGGTGATCGAGACTGAGACGATGGGGCGATCCTTGCTCATCGTCGTGTTGGCCGAGGAGGCGATCTGGTTGCCGAGGTCCCTGACCTGAACGCCGGTCAGCCTCTGGTCCAGCGCGCGCATGAAGTGATCGCCCTGGAATTCGCCCCAGCAGGTCCCGTCGGGGTTGATGCAGATCTCGATGACATCGTCGCGGGCGGCGGCGTCGATCCGGTCAAGCGATGTCTCGAGATAGCTGAGCGACATAGGGCTAAAAGATCTCCAGATCGCGGTCGACCATGACGGTGACGCGCGCGCCCTGGTCGACATAGATGACGGGGCCGATCGAGAGGTAATCGCCCAGGACACTGTCCGTGGCATCGGCCAGATCATCGCCAACGTCTTCGAGAGCGTCGGCGGCAGTCTCATCCTGGACTTCGGAGGCGGCGGCACCAGGTGCTGCGGAAATCAGCGAGATCAGGGCGGCTGACCCGAAACGCTCGGCAAAGCGCGTGTCTATGAGACCGGTGACGCCGGAGCGGCCCAGTTCATCGCCCCCGAAGGAGCTGATCTGGACGGTCTGGCCCGCGGGCAGGATGATCCGGTCCCACGCGATGGTGACGCGACGCTGCGCGATATCGACGCCGGCGCGGTAGCGCCCGATGAGACGGGACCCGCGGGGGATCAAGAGGCGCGCGCCATCGACGCTGTAGACATCCTCGGACACCACGGCACGGGTCTGGCCGGGCAGGGAGCTGTCGACGGCAGTTTCCATGACGGCCTGGATCATGGTGCCCTGTAGAATCGTGTTGGAGGGATTGGCGATCACCTCGGCCTGCGTCACGGTGGAGGGCAGTGCGCCGTTCAGCACGAAATCCGTCACCTCGCCGAAGGTGCGCTCTGTCAATGCCGTTTCATTCGCACCCGAGGTGCCGCCAAAGGCGATGGTGGGCGAGGTGATACGCCGCTCCTGAAACGCGCGCTCTTCAGCAGCGCGGCGTTCAAGTTCCGCGAGCCGCCTTGCTTCGTCCTCGCGGCGGAGCCGTTCTTCTTCCCGCGCGCGCAACTCGTCCTCGGTAGGCCCGATGGGTGCGGGGAGCGGGCGGTTGGCCTCGAGTTGGGCCAGTTCCAGATCCATGCGGAGTTGCTCAAGGCTGCGATCCCGCGCCGTCAGTTCGTCCTGGAATCGTTGCTGTGCGGCTTCCGAGGCGGCTTGGAGCGCAGCGATCTGAGCGGTCAGCGCGTCGATCGCCTCTGCGGCGGCGGTGTCTTCCTCGACGACCGGCTCGGGGGCGTTGCGCAATTCCTCGATCTGAGCCTGCAGCGCGGTGATCTGCGCCAAAAGCTCAGCATTGGGCTCCACCGGATCGGGTGCGACGAACACAACCTCGGGCTCGGGCGGGGGCAAGGTCTCGATTGCGCCGAACCCGTCGCCTTCGTTCTGGAACACGTCCGGCGTGGCCGTGGGAAGGGCTTCCTCTTCCTCGGGTTGGGACATGAGATAGAGCAACGCACCGCCCGCACCGATCACGAGGACGACGACCAAAGCGAGCAGCGGTGAGCGCCTTGGGGCAGGGGTCGAACCTGCGCCCTTGCCTTGTTCTAGAGCAGCGAGGCGTTTCTCGAGGTCTGCGTTTCCAGTATCGCTCATGAGCCTACCCCCGCAGGTGGTGTGGCCTCGATGCAGACCACCTCACCTCCGATCCGCAGCACCCATTGTCGGTTCACGCCTGAAACCCGGATCACGCCGTCCTCGGTGGCTTGCGTGTTGACCGTCCGCTCACGGCCATTGGCGTAGCGGAAGATCGCAGGCACCGGCGCGTTCCGCGGAAATTCGAAATACGTAAACGTCCCGTCATCCCAGATGCGCGTTGGCGTGAACTCGGTCCGCGCGCTGGCGCCGTAATTGTAGTTCGGCGCTTGGGCGGCGATGGCCCGGGTCGGGCGCGCATCGTCCTCCGGATAGCGGAACTGCACCACGTAGAAGGTTGGGCTGCGGACCTCCTGGACGTTGAAGTAGTAGCTCCGGCGGTTCGTATAGACTGTTACATTGGTATGCACCCCGCGCGCCACAGGCTTGATCGCGAAGGCCTGACCGCCCGGGACGCCGTCGATCTCGAAGCCCTCGGTGTCGCCCGCGATGATCGAGCGGATGCTTTCGCCCTCGCCGAACTCGATGGTGGTCACATGGGTGAGCGACACGCTGAGACGGTAGACCTGGCCTTCCTGGTAGGTGGCCAGCCGCACACGACTGTCATTTGGACCACCGCGCGGGATCGCTTCGGCAAAGGCAAGGCCGGGCAGCAAAACAAATATGGCAGCAACAAAGAACTTATTGATCAAACTAATTCTCCAATCTGTCGGAGCGGATGGAATATTCGAGCACGGTGAACCCAAACGGATTGGTCCAGACCTCATCGATGGAGCGGCGGGTCTCCGGGCGGAACTCGAAGAGAAGCGTCGCAGTGAAGAGGCCGGTCTGGGTGCCGTTAATGGAGGTCAGGCGCTTGCGCAGGCGGACCGTCGCGCGGTTGGTTCCGATCCGGTTGATGCTGAGGATTTCCACGTCGAGCCGGGCGTTCGGCCCGTAGACTGTCGGCGGGTAATTCTCGTTGGCGCTGTTCCAGATTTGACGCAGCCCGCTTTCAGCGGCCCCATCCGAGCGGCGCAGGACGCTGCGGATGCGCAGATCGTTGTCGAGCTGGTTATAGACCTCCCGGTCGGTCACATAGCTGTCTCTTATACACATCTGACGCTGCCGACGATCTACTCTGTGTAGAT